>PJEL010000320.1_pt1 | contig 57510 bp, 67 predicted proteins | sample 1853271 | NCBI WGS metagenome assembly PJEL01 (sample SAMN08108733, study PRJNA415343) | Invertebrate metagenome, whole genome shotgun sequencing project. | host: Globobulimina | place: Sweden: Gullmar Fjord | collected 2015-08
GTTGTGCCTTATGGAAGCGGCGCCAATGTGATTGCTCCAAAAAAACATATAGGAAAGAAAGCGATAATTATCATTCTTAAGGATTAGTTAAAATTTTCTTGGATTTGTGCGACACAGCACCAATAAAATAACACTTTTAAAAAATAGAGGCTCCCTTCCCAATATTTTAGAAAGGGAGCTAATCAACACCAACTAGAGAGTCCAAACAGCACTAACTCCAGTAACCAAGTTACTTCCATAATGGTCACTATTATGAGATTTAACACTCAGGTCAACACCAAAATTACCCTTGGCAAGACTAAAAACACCACCAAGCATAATATTACCTGGAGAATCACTAACTCCAAAATAATTATTCAAAAAAGAAACTTCCAAAACAGGAGTAACTGTAAAGGAGGCATCCTTCTCATCTTCCCATAAAGAGACGGTCCGGGAAACACTACCTTTAAACTGAGTACCACTGTCATCCAAAATCTGAGTCAACTCAAAACCCAAGTCAACCGCAGGACAACCAGTATAATTCAAACTTCCAACAAACACTAAGTTAGATCCCCCATCTTCAATATACTGCCAACTAGCCAAACCAACCCTGGCATTAAAGCCTGTAGCAATGTCAAAGGAATATCCAGCGGCAAAATCAATCTCAAGAAAACAATTGCAATCATTATTATCATTAGCCAACCATACAGATAAATCAACAGAATCAATTTGAACAACCGCAAGCGTCTCAGTAGAACGACCATCCACAAGCAAGGCCCCATCACTCAAAACAATACCATTTCCCTGAGTAACGGCAACACTACCAGAAGTTTCGGCAGCACCAGCACTAGAAATTAAAACAAAAACTACACCAAAAACCAAAAAAATAATTTTTTTCAACATCGTAAATCCTCCAATATTAGAAATAAAAAAAGGGGTGACTCGGGGCAAAAAGACCAAGTCACCATCCAGGATTAATAACGAATAATGGTAAGTGGAACGCCAGCTTTTCTTAAAGCAGGAAAAGAGTTATCTTCATCACATCTAAGGGCAAGCCTAGTGCATTCCTGGTCATAATAAACATTCATACCATCAAAATAATACATCTCATTTCTTTTACTTAAAAGACTTTTAATTTTATTTGTCATTTTGGAATCCTCCAGCTACAATTTAACAACATTAAAAAGATCTCGCACTAAAAGTAAAACCGGCCATTCCTAGCACGAGATCATCAAGTCACACCAAACAACTATCGAACAGGATAGGCAAATTTAACCTGGACACAGGTTCCAGCAGTCCACCAGTATCCACATTCCTTCTCAATAGTTTCGAGGCTAGAAGAAGGAACTCCATCAACCAATGGATAACCAGTGGCAGTGCATCGAACGTACCTGTTGCCATCCGTATCTTTTCCAGCACAATCAACATTTGGATTCGGCATATCCGGTCGCATTTTTGTCAAATATGTTCGGAAGCTTTGTTCGGCTGATTCCTTATGATTAAGCAAACCAAAGCCACTAATAAGTGCTGCAACCACAATACCAATAATTGCAACAACGATAATTAGCTCAATTAAGGTAAATCCTTTTTCGGACTTCAAAGATTTTTTCAACATGGTGAATCCTCCAATTATAATAATAAACAAAACCAGCAAAACCTTTTCGCCAGCAACAAAACCATCAAGATTTATTTCGAACTATCTCAGTCGCCTCTTCCCGAGCCTTATCAGCAGGAACATTATTCTTTATCAAAATATTATAAACCCTGGTAAACTCCTTATTTTCAGCAAGAGTACGCTCAACATGACCAGGATCAAACACTTCAGATAGAATGCTTGATACTTCACCAGCCAAACCAGCAAACAAGTTAACAAGCACCTCAACAGCCTCTTCTCCATCTTCCTTTACCTCTTGGCCTTTTATCGAGAGATACTCACTCATACACACTTGAGCAATCTTTTTGGCCGAATGACAAGCTTCCAAGAGATCCGCAGAAACATCTTCCCCTTTCTTCTGGTTAAAATCAATGCGCTCGAGCAAGGCTTTCAGCAACACAGCACTATTGTGAATTTCTTTTTTCATGATACATTTCCTCTCATTTTAATTAAGATTTAACCGGCTACTATTAGCCAGCTACTTAGAGCCACTACCATTTTTACTATATTCAGAACTAACAGTTGAAAATGAATCGGGATGAGTAAGGTTAAAATCATCAAGATGTTGAATATAAGTTTGGTCAAAGCCATCCCGCCGAAGAGTTTCTTTAAATTCATTAAACTCTAGACTTTTCTTAATCCCAGTTCCCATACTAGACCACCCAAGCTTACTACCATGCACAATGGTTGCTCCGCGATTAGCATTTGGACCACGGTCATCATTATAAAACTGGGAAAGAACAATTATCCTCGAACCCAAAAAGCAAGCTTCAGTAAGACTATGTGTCACAAAGAAGATAATCATCTTGTATTCTTCCCAAAGTTCCGTGATAAATACCTGAAGGTCTTCACGAGTACCAGGATCCAAAGCACCAAATGGCTCATCCATAAGCAAAATCTTCGGATTCATTATCAAAGCCTGTGCGATAGCAACCCTTTGCTGCATACCACCAGAAAGCTCACTAGGCATTTTATATTCATTCCCAGTCAATCTCACCTTCTCAATAAAATGCATGGCCATATCCGTAAACTCTTGTTTTCTTTTGCGCTCCTCAAAAAACCCAGCACGAAGATTGAGGCCCAACATAATATTCTCAAGAACATTCAAATGAGGGAACAGGGAATATTTCTGGTAAACAATTCCTCTGGTCGTATTGGCATAACCAATCGGCTTATTATTAAGATATATATCACCGCTAGTAACCCTCTCCTGACCAAGTATAAGCCGAAGCAACGTAGATTTCCCACAACCCGAAGGACCAACCACGGTAACAAACTCACCAGGAGAAACCTTCAAATCAATATCATCCAAGACAAGCTTATTGCCATATTGTTTATAGACATCCTGTATATACAATGGACATCTTTTTATCTCGTCAACCATAACTTTTCACCCCTTCTGAGAATACCAAGAATATTTCCACTCATTCAATTTAAAGAGAATAAGATCATGAGTATATCCAATCAGCGTTATCCAAGCCACATATGGAATAATAACATCCATCGCCAAGTAACGACGAACAAGATATATTCTATAACCAAGGCCCGAAGTAGAAGCCAACCCTTCCGAAGCAAGGAGAAATAGCCAAGCAGCACCAAAGCAAATACGAAGCGTACTAATAAGCCTAGGCATAATCTGCGGCAAAACAATCCTATATGCCAATTGAAACTGAGAAGCACCAAGAGTAAGAGCCTTAGTAATCTGCTCCTTATGAATAGTGGTGCCAATCGCCGCATAAATATCACGAGTAATCATAAACAAAGTTCCGATAAAAATCAACATACATTTCCCAAGCTCATCAACCCCAAAACTTATGAACAATATAGGCAAGATGGCTAATGGAGGAATAATTGAAAGAAACTTTATGAATGGTAGAAACAATGCACGAAATCCAGGAAAAACTCCCATGTTGATCCCAAGCAACATCCCAACAGCAGCAGCAGATCCAACACCATAATAAAGACGTTGCAAACTGTCTCCCGTATCTTTCCAAAGCAAATATTCGCCCTTACGCTTATCTTTCTCAAAAGCCATCCGCTTCATGGAATCACTCATTTTTGAAATAGACGGCAAAAGTTTATCTTGAGGATTATCTTGCAAACGATAATGCGAAGCAATCATATATGTCCCAATCATCAAAACAAATGGCAATAACCCCAAAAATATTTTCCAAACCATAGTTGGCTCCGCATGTATTCCCCAAAACCTCGGAATCCTCTGCATAAAAACCCCCTCAAAAGGACTTCGAAAAACCTCTTCGAAGCCCTTTTCAAAATTAAACTACATTAAAGGAAACTAATTAAAGTGCTCCATCGGCAGCCATCTGTGTGTATTTAACAGGAAAAATCAACTGAACATTTTCACTGTCCCCCTGAACCGAATCATCAGCATAACGAATACCAACAAAATTCTTATCAGGAGCTCCATCACCATAAAGACCATGATCAAAGGAAAACGTTACAACTTGATCCATGGTCCCCTTGAGCTCTTTACTCTGAATAAATTCGGCGGCAAGAGAAGGGGCATAAAATATGGCAGTAGTTCTAAGTTGCGAACGAAATTCCTGCTCGGTTCCACCAGCAGCATTGGCCATATCAGCAATTGCTGCCTTTGCTGTTTTACCACGACCAGACATTGTTCTCATAGCTTCATACCACGCACCAACAAGAGCCCGCTTTACATTTTCAGGAGCATTTTCACGAACAACCAGCATGTCAATAATTTCGCCAGGAATCATAGATGAATCGAAAATCATATTTGCCCCCTTAGCACTTCTAACCTGCATCAACTGAGGATTCCAAGTAACAACAGCAGCATCAGGATCTGCCAGAAAAACTGCAGCAATATCGGCATCACTGGTATTCACAACAGTAATATCTCTCTCAGTCATTCCATTCATTTCAAGAGCCCGAGCAAGCATATAATGAGAAACGGACAACTCCACAATGTAAACATTTTTACCTTTAAGATCTTTAACAGATCCAGCACCCCAAATAACAATACCATCATTGCCATTTGAAAAATCGCCAACAATCAAGGCCTCAGACCTAATACCACTAACAGCCGGGATAGTCAAAGCATCCATATTGGTCATGGTACAGCCAATATATTTACCTGCAGTATAAAAATTGATGGACTCGATATAGTCGTTAATCAAAACAACATCAATCGAATCTACATCCGGATATTTATCCGCCCACTTCTTAAGTACACCTGAACTCTGAATATAAGCCCAAGGTTCCCATCCCGTATAATGAGAATAGGCAATCTTATATTTCTCACCAGCAAAAACCAAGCTAGAACACAACATAATAACCAACACCACAAAACCTACAATACTTTTTTTCATGCTTAATTCTCCAAGAATTAATTAATTTCGAACCAACAACCCATGTTGCCGTTCTTAACACAAAACCAAAGGGGCCAACATTATTGCCAGCCCCTTTAGCAAATAATTTACAGCCTTACACTTCCAACTGGATGGTAGGAGCAATTGCATTACCCTCTTCCATTTTTCGAATAGACTGCTCAGCATCATTCGTTAAAGAATCCAATTCAAGGATATTTTTAGCCATCAAAGGCAGGGCCTGCTGACGATAAGAAGAAATATCATTGATAGCGCCAGCAATATCAGTTAACGCCTGGCGCAAAGTATCAATCTTAAGCCCCCCTTCAGCTGCCTGCTTTTGAATATCAACACCCTGGGTCCGAAGCTTCTTGGCGGTAGATGCAATTAAATTATCAGTAACCTTATTGACTGCTGTAATTTTATCAAGAACAATTTTCTGATTTGCCAAGGCAAGAGCAACAACTACAGCAACTCTAAGAGCATTAACAGTTACGCTCTGGGTAAGATTAACACCACGAATAAGTTCTTTATTATTCCGGATAATAATTTCAATAGCAAGAACTCCTTGTTGATTAACAGCCAGCATCTTTTGCAAGCCTTGAATGCTCTGCCTTAATGGGAAAAGTATCTCAGTCTGAATAAACTCGCTTTTGGGGCCCTCTTCCACCGTACGCTCAAGTGCATATTCAAATTTTTGATCAATAAGCATGCCCATCTTAATGGTATCTTCCAACCTTATAGTCAAGACTCGCATTTCACTTTGATCCTGAAGCAAAATGGTATTATCTCGGGCAAGCATTTTACCACCTTTCTCAAGAGATATCATGATAGCATCAATAACTGTCTGAGCAGATTCAAATTGTGTAAAATAACGTTTAAGATTAGAACCAACAAATGGGAGATGTCCCATCATTCGGGTAAGAAAACCAGCATTGGTTATATCAAACTCAGGAGGATCAAGAGCTTCTACCTCATCTTTCAGCTGCGCCAATGCATTTGCAACATCTCCACCGTCCTCTCCCTTGGCAGCAAGTTTACGAATGGGTGCATCCAGCATAGCACTCTTATGAGAAGCTTCCTTAACTGTATTTTTCCCGATATTTTCCACTGAAGAAACATGCTGCTGTCTCAAAGCTACCTGGCTAGCATCGCTTGGATCAAAGCTGATAACACTGGCAACAAAATCATTCGCCATTTTTTCAACTTTAGGATCCACTTCTTCATCAACAGCAATAGATGCAGGAACAATTAAGGAAAGCTCTTTACTTAATTGTGATGTATCAGGAAGCTCAAGGGCCAACGCTCCAACTCTTCTAGCCTCCGTTTCTTCCGCAACTGCTTTAGTCACAGGATTATCTTCTAATGTAATAGTACCGACTGCCTGTTGTGTATTAGCTTGTGTGTTCATAATTCATTACTCCTCAAATAAAACTAATTGATAAAAGTACCCCACTGGTACTTAATTAAAGGCCCACTAAAGTTGCTCAGAACGTTTTGCAATATTAGTCAACTGCTCAACTGCACTATTATAATCTGCTTCTGAAAACTGATGGCCAGTCTTCATGCTCGCAATAGATGCACTACTTACCTCCATTTTTGTCATACATATTTCATTTTCAGCTAAAAGCTTATCCACCTTTGCAAGTTGATTTTTCTTCAAGCTCCTTCTTTCCTCCAGCGCATCAACTTGAGACTGATCCACATCTTCAGAATTTTCATTTCTACTAATTCTCTCAAGTTCATCATTAATATAACCTACATCAATAGTAGCAGAACTTTTAAGGGTAGCGGCAACTTCATTCAAATGATCAAGAACCTTAAGGTATACCTGCTCTGCCGCTCCAAGAAAACGGCCATATGTTAATTCTCCATGGTCCAGTTTATCCTGGAGCAAATCATGAACATTCTTAAATTTCTGTTCAATCTTATCAAATTGCCTCAAACCTTTTAAGGCCAATTCTTCAGAATCTGAAAGTCTAGTACAGCCCTCCAAATTATCTCGAAGATTAGTCTTTAATCGGCGATGCTCCAGCTCCATTTTCTTTTGCAAGTCTCTGATGTAATCTCTAGCAATTATATGTTTACGAAAAAACATACTTGATATTGCATTACCAGAACCAACCGCAACTCCAAGGCCAGCCAATGCAAACAGAATCCATAAATCAGTAAACAGAAATCCTGCTGCTCCAAATCCAATGCCAGTAAAAATTGGATATGCTGTCAACTTTCCAAACAATCCAATTTCTCTAACTGCATTTTTAATTGAAGCTTGGGAATAGTCCGCAATTTTAGGCGGCGCTGCTCTTTCCTTCACCATGGGATCCTCCTAAAATGAATCCTTGACCAAACAAAATTCTACCCGGGCAAGTCTTCTTCCATAATTTCGCCTACTCTCACCTGACTTCTTTGACAAAGGCTTCAAATCAGCATACCCCTTTGCCATCATCCGATTAGGATCAACAGAATAGACAACCTCAACATACTTCTTAACAGCATCAGCACGATCCTGAGAAAGCACCGTATTAGCCTCCTTATCTCCACTGCCAGTATGACCTTTAATAAAAATCCGATAATTCGGATAACTTCTAATATTTTCAACGGCATCCTCAATAGCCTTCTTGTTAATAATACTAAGTCCATCTGTACCAGCCTGAAATTGAAAAGAAATAGTGCCCTTCACTTTAAGTCTATTCCATTCCGAAAGAGGCAGCTCTGTAAACGACTTCTCAAGTGAATCAACAACAGCCGAATTTGTTCCACTTCCTCCCAAGGATTTCGACATGCTCTTAAGAAAAGAGCTGTTTGTCAACCTTTGCGGATCTTCATCAGGAATAGGATTTCTTGGGAAATCTCCAAAATCTACAAGCAGGGCAGCAGTCGCATCAATAGCGTCATAAATACCATACCTACCCTTATCGTAAATATCAAACCACTCATCGCAGTTTTCATCAAAGCCTATCCACTTAACACCCTTGAGCATGGCTCTGACCTTATTTTCAGAAAGTCCACTGTCCCTCATTACATCTTTAACCAAAAGATCTTCATCATCCCGATATACTTTCAACACTTTAAAATATTCAACCATCAGAGATTCAACAACCTCTGGATTATCCTCGGCGAACTCCCTATTAACAAAAAGTACATCCACAATAACATTAGCTGTATCTTCCGTGCCAAGGAGCTTAATTACACCCGGATCAGCAAGCGCTCTTGAAACATCAGGCTCCCAAAGAGCAACAACATCAGCAGTACCTCCAATCAAGGCCTTTAATGATTCCTCAGGAGAATTAGTTTTAGTCTGAACTGCATCCTTCAATAATTCAGGAACACCAAAATGCTGAGATGCAGCCTTCAATAAATGATGACTAGGACTGTCTGGCAAATACGCCACACGTACACCTGTTTTTCCTTTAAGGTCATCAAGAGTTTCAAATTTATCTTTTCTAGCAAGAATAGCATCAGCGCCATGAGACTCATCAATAACCATTACAATACTTGCAGGGAACCCATAATTATTCCCCACCAAAAGATTATAATCTATAGTTCCAACAGCAAAATCAAGCTCGCCACTTTTCAACTTTGCCATTCGCCCATCAAGATCAGCGCCGTCATCTTTGACAATCAAATTCCACCCATTCTTCCTCATGGAATTTTTCAACGCAGCAGAACGCAAGGGAAAATACCCAACAAAGCTATCCACCGCACCTCTAATCTTACCTTTCATTTTGGCTGCGTCAGAAGACTCAACCATTTGATGTTCCTGAAAAGCTGGCAAAATCATTTTAATGCCAGCAGCAAAAATCAATATGAAAAGCATAATGCCTATAGGCTTCCACAACTTATTCATATCTACCTCTCAAGTTACAAAGAAGGGAACAAGTGCCCACACTCATTCCCTTCTTCTAGTTAATAATTGTTAATTAAAATCCGAGACATCAAATGTTTCAGACTCCGCCGACACACTATCCAATCCAGCACGAAGCTCCTCAGGATTATCAGCCGCAGTATAATAAACCTTATCTGGCTGATTAAGAGTGTGACTTTCTCCTATGCAAAAACCAATAGTACTTATCTGTATGGATGTTTTGTCATAAATAAAATTCACCCATTTGTCCAATCCAAAAGCATCAGCAGCAGCGCCATCAGTAACAGCAACAAGTGTGTATTCGCCATAACCCAACTGACGAAGACCTTGAGCCGACAACAAATGATACGCCGCTTGAAATGCTGCAGAAAGCGGAGTTCCACCACCCTGGACTAAACTATTTACAGCACCAAAGAATTCAGATCTGTCTTCATTTTCATTAATTGGTAAAATTACCCATCCTCCATTATGAAAAGCCACCAATCCAACATTAGCATCCGAAGGCAATGACTTACTCCATTCATTCACCGCAACTTTTGCAGCATCAATTTTCTTTGTGCCGTTAGAACAATCGGTCCCATCCATACTTCCAGACCCATCAAACACCACAAGATAGTTTTTGCCAAGCTCATTATCAGACAAAGAACCATCCTTATACTCCTTAGGAATATCAGCCTCAATATTAAAAGGCCAATTTTCAATCTCACTCTCATCCTGATCAAGAACCACATCAGATTGCCCAGAACCCACATTTTGCACAGAAGCAACACTAACAACAAGAGGACTAGGCGCCTCATCACAAGAAGACAAGAAGAAGCAGGCAACAGCAAGCAACGTTATTAATTTTATATATCTCATAACACCTCCCCCTTAAAATGATGATGGATCAAATTCAATAGACTCAGCATCTTCAACCGGGAAGATACTAAACTCAACACGCCGATTAGATGCCCACTCGTCTCTGTTCGCTGGTGGCCAATGTTTTGGCTTATCCATACCAAGACCCTGTGGAGAAAACTGAGTTACATCAAGAGTAATCCCTTTTTCCTGCGCATATTTAATCAACTCCGCAACAACAGCATTAGCTCTTTCAATGCTCTGATTTTTCAAAGACTGCTTAATTCGCTTCAAAACAATACCAGGAGCAGGAGCAATACCTTTCTTGGAACTACCCTTCTTTTTCTGATAATAACCCATTGGATCGCTATGACCTTCAACAATCAAAAGAGCACCAGAAAAAGTTTCGGCCTTAGAGATAGCATCATCAAACTCTGCCTTATACTGACCAGCAGAAAAATCAGTTTGATTTGGTGCAAAGAAAATTTCCATCTTAAACACCTTGCCAGCATCAAGTTGACCAGTTGCCTGTTTCTTTGCAACAATTTTGGCAACCTCAACCGCATTAAACTTCGGAGCCTCAATATCATCAATGCCAACAAGACCAGCGCGGAAATCATCATAATTCCATCTAGCATGATCAAGAGGGGTAATTTTATTCAAAATACCAAGGCCAACAAAAGCAGTCTGAACCTCTTTAGTCAAAACTTCAAAACTTCTTGTTGTTCCCTGACCACTGAAAAACTTAACATTACCAGGAAACCCAACAAAAGTACAATCAGCATAAAGCGCTTCAGCATCACTAACCGCTTCAGAAGAATCTAAAAGAATGTCAGCCGAAGCTTTCATAATATTTGTAAATTCGCCAAGGTTCTGCTGCTTATTATCCATAATGCCTTTCAATCTTTGCTCACTAAGCATTAAAGCGTGAACAAACTTCTTCATCTCTTCCTTGTGAGAATCAAAATAATCCTGCCGAACCGCATAAACATCAGCAATAATAGTAGATGCAGATTTGGTAGACATCAAAATACTAGAACCCTTCACAGAACCTTCTGCACCAGTTCCAATTGCACCATTTGAAGTCAAGACGAGACCATCAGGAATAATCATAAAGGCTGCATCAACATTTTTATCATAAAACGCTTCCATGGGAGTGTTGTCAGTACCGGTCAGATCCTTCACCCATTTAATATTGACATCACTCATCTTAAGACCAGCATTAGCAAGAAGTGTGGTCAAGTAATCCACGTGAGGACCATATGCCTGAAGAACAACTGTTTTTCCCTTCAAATCGGCAACAGAAGTTATGCCCTGCTTAACAACCAAACAGTCTCCACCAGTAGACCAAGTCATCTGATGAATAACAACCGGCTTAGTGCGAGAGTCTTTAGATATGACCTCACTAGCCATATTGATCATCCCCATCGTACCCCGAAGAAAAGGAGTCTTTCCGGACATGTAATTCCGAACCTGATTAGGAAATACATCTTCACGAACAATACTATAACTAAGACCTTTTTGGTCGAAGATTGACCCATTCTGCGTCTGCCGATCACCATTAGCAAGAATAATAGACTCATCCGCACCCCAAGTGATAACCGGGAGAATCTTCTGTCCCGACGAAACCGTTCCAACCTGAGTATTAATTACTTCCAAAAGCGGAGGAGCATCAATATATTGAACCGCATCAGCTCCCTTTACCATAGACAAGACAATTACAACCATTAAAATCATCTTAAAGAATTTCATTAAAAATCTCCTAAAAAATATTAATAAGAATTAAACATCCACAACTACCCATTAAAAATCATGGCGCTCGAATCATACGTCCTCCAAAAAGTCAACCATCAATAAAAAATCAACTCATCCAAAATTCCAAAATCCTGAGTTTGATTAAAAAGAGTCAACTGCCTAATAATCTCTTCATCTCCCTCACGAACAAACGACCCACCAGGAACCGCCAACCCTTCATCAAAAAGCCCGACAAAGATACTTACACCCTTATCCTTAGCCCCAAACGCAGCCCAAGCAACATCCAACAAAGTAGGCGGAACATAACGACCCGCATTAAACTCGGCCTCAAGAGGAGTTCCCTTAGCAACATAGGTCGGATTAAGATGCATATTAATTGGAATGTCATGATCACATGAAACCTCAGCCAGATAATCAATGGCCAAGTGGATATCTGCAATGGCATCCTCACTACTCATATCAACAACCGGCTTAAGCATAAAATAACATTTTAACCGAGCATGATGATTTGCAATCATCTTCACCAAATCAGTAAAAGCTTTGAACGTCAAACCCTTAAGGAAAACATCATTACGAAGACGAGCATCATAAACCTCAAATCCGATACAAATCTCAAGAACCGTAGGAGTATGCCCCTCTCGTAAGGCCCGTCCAACAATTTCAAGCTCATGAACATCAACATATTCTGGCCGAGTCTCAACTGCAAACACTGCTAAATTTGGAAAGTTATGATTACTCAAAGCAACCAGATGAATAAGTGCAGTTGTAGAAAAAGTATCCTCATCAAAAATACTTCCATTGTTACTTACGATAAGCTTCTTGATGTACGAAAATCTTTTAACAACATCGGGAATCTTAAAAAGATTATCAATCTGATTCCAAATGCTTCCCCATTTAACATGATGCTCACTCATTTCACCCGGAAGATTGCAACCCTTGCACTGATTCCACCGACACGCCTGAGAATAAAACACCACAAACAACGTAAGTCCTTCATCAGAATCCTGAAACCACCACTGCTTCACATGATCCGGATCATGATCATTATCAAATTCAAAGGTCTTCCCGGATTTCTCCTGTCCAAGATTAATCTGAGCTTTAATTCGGTCATATGCCTTTTTAGACTCCTTAGACATCCTTTCCCCCTTAATTAATAACTGGCCGGAAGCTTCTGCCAACGATCCAAAGAATAATACGTATTCATCGAAACAACGTATCGCCTATAAACAACTTTTCTTCCTTGCTCAAATTTAACAACAATCCAAAAACTCCCATCGTCCAAAGGAATTTTATCCACAACAACCCCCTCAATACCCTGAAGATCTTCATCAGAAAGACTTTGGCTATCAGAAGGAATATTCACTCCTTCAAATGAATCAGCAAAATTATGGTCAGATAGCTCAACCGGAAACGATCCCCCATTATCAACAGAATAAAAAATATCCATTGAAACCAAATATTTCCGACAAACCTTGTATTTGCCATTTTCAAACCGAACAACAATCCAAAAATAACCAAGGGCCATATCTACTGGAATCTTATCCATAATCACCCCATTCATCTCCGCAATATCCCCAAAAGAAATAGTTGAACCATTATCAGGAACATGTGTTCCTTCAAAATGCTTAGCAACATCAACACCTCCATCTTTATTTTTAAATTCTATATAGCTAGGAATAGCAACCGAAGCCAGTATACCAATAATTGCAACAACAATCATCATCTCAATCAAGGTAAACCCACCAGCATTTCGAGCAATGTCTTTCATGACTCCCCCCCATTTTGCCCCTCATCAACAACAAGAGGAACTTTGGTAGAATCAAAAGTCTCTCCCAAAACCGGATAAGACTTATAATAAACAATGCCTCCATATTCCATCCGAAGAATAATCCAAAAGCGACCTAAGGTATCATTACGTATTTTGCAAACAATAACACCCTCTGGTAAATCAGAAGCAGCTTTGAAAATCTCATCAACTTCACTAAATGCCTCCACTCGATCAGACTCGAGCAAAGCACGCTCTCTCGCTTTTTCCCTAAACGTCATGTAGTTAGGAGTAGCAATCGCACCCAGTATACCAATAATTGCAACAACAATCATCATTTCAATCAAGGTAAACCCAGATTCCGAAATTCTATAATTCTTTTTCATTCCGGCCCCCATTTTCAAGGCCCTCAAACTCACTTCTCCCAAGCATCTTCCTTCCATATCCCATGAGAACATTCCAGTCACTCATCCTCTCAACTGCAACAACAAATTCATCGTAATCATTCTCAAAGATAGAATTATATTCACCCTTTTTCCCAGAAATAGAGGCTTCAAGTAGAATAGTCATCACAGACTCCAAAGTTATAGCTCCTCCATTCTCATCAACAATAATAACATTAGCCCGAACCGCCCTGACAACAATATCTTCAAAACTACAATATTGCAACATCTCAAGAAGAGTTTGGAATACGATCAAGTCTCCTTTATTATTAGAAATAGCACCACCATTCAAAACAACCTCTAGCATTCTTCTAACACCATCATCATTCTTCATCAAGCTTCTCCATTTATGTGTCTAAAGACACTTGTCAAAAAGAAGGTATACCGCACACCTCCCACAACCACAAGCTATTTTCTTAGTTAAATTAACGTTCAAAGTCTCGCCTATAAATAAATAATCCTCATGATATTAAAACCAAGGTTTTAACAACATATTCCGTCTATATTTCAAAATACTTTATGTATTCCGAATATAAAGTCATGAGCTTATACTTTCCGCACAATTTTTAGATAGTCAACACCGTAGGTGAGTAGTTTCTGTATGATATTCCGGCTGTGCTCTATTCTTATATTATAAAAATATCAACATATTTCGCTTTAAAAATCTTCGCAATACCGCAATTTTGCAGTAGTAACACGAAACAAGAAAAAACCATGAATAATGGTATACTTAACCAAAAAACAAAAATTAAAGATAATCCCAAAAAGGAAACCAATGGTAACCAAATTCGTAAAAAAATCTCAAAAAAACAAATGTTCAATTCAAAATATAATAACCCGCAAACAACCCCTTTCATCTCAAAAGGGATTGTTTGCAAAGTTTCTATTTTCACCATATTGTCTACAACAACGAACACACAACAAAGTTATCTCAATAGAAAAATGGTTTAATCGTTATTTTCCACAGGAGCTTCATCCCAAATACTACGAAGTATAGCCTCATACACTCCCTTAAATCTATCCACCAACCAATCGCAAAAATCTACTATAATATCATAAAGAAATGTAGACATAAACGAAATTGGCCACCAAGTCACCCATGTAACAACATGGCCCTTGATCTGATAAAAGGTTGGTGCCTTACTATACATTTTATTTTTCTTTTGTTTTTTTGCCCAAATACGCAATTTAATAAATGACCAAAAAACACCAATGACAAAATATGCAAAGACTCCCACTAGAGACTCAAGTGGATTAGTTTTTACTGTTGAAAGCCAAGTTGCATCCCCAAAAAGATGAGCTAAAGCAACAAATACAATGAATACAATAAATGCCCCTGCTGGAGAATCATTTCCAACAGCAATAAAAAGCCCAATAATCTCTGCAGCCACTAAAAGCCAAAACCAAACTCCACCAAAAATAAAGAATTCTGCCCACATGTTATTTACCTCTCAAAAAATATTAAACTGCAATTAAACAACCTTACATCAAAACAATAAAACAACAAATCTACACAATATCCATAATCAACCCTCCTATTAAATTAATAAAAGACCTTTCAGAGTCCAACCTAAGCAAACAAAAACAAATCTTGATAAAATCCAACATATTCCATGCAATTGAAATATATTTTAGATATTTCAAACATAAAATCATTGAATCCAACAAGTCTTCTCGCACATATTTTTAGAAATCGACATCGTTAAAATGAGTAATTATTGATCTTTTTATGGTGCACTATTATTATATTATAAAAATCACGCATAATCTACTTTAAAGATTTGCGCAGCATTATAGTCCATAAACAGTAGTAACACAAAGCACCCCAAAAAACCTTTTATACCCAAACCCCCAACATCAACCATGAAGAAAACAAGATCTCTAAAACATTCCAAATCTATCACCCACCATCTAACCTCTATCATCTCAAGATTCACAAAAAAGAAAATTTCACGTATTCCCCAAGACATAATAGGAAACATAGTCCTCCTAAAATTCCCAAAAAAAACTCTTAAAATAATAAAATTCCTAAAGGCAAGAAAATTCCTAAAATCCCACCCACACGTCACAACAGTTCTAGAAAAAACCGAAAAATTCTCCGGACCACTCAGAACCCTAAAAACATCCCACCTAGCAGGAATCAAAACAAAAATAGCAACATATAGGGAAAACGACTGCACCTTCAATTTCAACGTAGACAAATCCTACTTCTCCCCAAGACTATCCAACGAAAGAAAAATTATAGCAGATCAAATAGTCTCCCTGGTACCAAAAACTAAAAACCAACAACCAACAACCGAGAAAAGCAAACCTTTTCGCATTCTAGTAATGTTCGCCGGAGTATCCCCCTATCCAATAACAATAGCAAGAAAACTTCACCTACAAAAAAAGAAAGCAACCATAATCTCAAACGAACTAAACAAAGAGGCAAACAAAGATTCACTAAAAAATATTAAACTAAACAAACTCCAAAAATACATAGCCCTAGTCAACGGAGACGCAAAAAACCTCCCAAAACTACTAGCAAAACCCCCCAAGTCAAAAAACCAACAACCAACAACCAACAACCAACAACAAAATAACGCCTTCGATATTATCTTGATGCCCCGTCCGAACTTACCCGACACCTTCCTAAAAACAGCTCTAAAGCTATCCAAAAAAGGAACAACAATATTCTACCACGGCTTCGGAACAAAGGAATCCGTATTAAACGAAATAAAAAAGGACACCAAGGGAAAGATCGGAAAAATAACAATAAGAAAAGCCGGAGATATCGGACCCTATATATTTCGCTGGCAAGCAATCTTCAAAGTAAAATAATTTTAAACTGCATCTCCATAAGAAATGCGCCGTCGAAGATGGTGCAATTTTTCATGGAAAAACCCCGCCAAATCGCGCGAAAAAAGAGCGCAACATTCAACCCACGCCCCACACCCCAAATACCCACACCCCAATTAAAAAGTCTCGGACTTTTTAATTGCCATTGGCGCTTCTCCCCCATGCCACGTAAATCTAGGCCGAACCCTCATCGGATAAATTCTTTCACTATTATCATCCAAAATAATAGCAGCCCCCTTCAAATGCGGCAAACTATTAAGCTTAGCAGCAATGTCACTTTTCATATAACTCTGAGTAACCTCATTTAACGCCGTCACATCTCGCGCAGCAGTCACTCTATGCGAAAAAACAATATCACTTTGAGTCATAACATCAGTATGAATCTTCCCAGGCTGCTGCGTAGCCAAAACCATCGAAACCCCAGGCTGCCGACCTTCCCTCAAAAGCTGAACCAAAGCATCCGTAGCAGGCGTCTTCCCAACATCCTCATGCGGCAAAAACTCGTGAGCCTCATCAATAAAAATCCAAACCAATGGCATCTCCCTCACAACCTGATAGCGAGCATAATTAGCCCCATGCGAAACAGCCTGGATCTCCTCCAATTTTCGAGCTTTCATTCTCTCATCAAAAATTTTTTTACTAACCAACCCAATAATCAAAGCCCTAACGTTAAAAGCTCCTAATGATGCATACATCGACAAATCAATAACAGTAGTAACCCCAGCCTCGATCAAATCACGAACCTTAACCCCCTTCTCCTCATGAAAAACCTTCCAAGTCTCAGCGGCATCAAACAAAGCCCCTGCCGCATTCTTAATATCATCATTAACCTTCTCAGCCCTCGCAAACAAATCATGAATCTCCCTAAACCCAAATCCTGACCTCCGACCTCCGATAACCGAATCTCGAAGTTCGCTTATCACCCCTTCAATTAAAACCGCGACAGAATCAGTAAACTTCAACTCAAACAAATTCACCCAATCACTAGCCTCAAGCTCACTAATCTTAATCGCAAACTCCGCATCAACATCAATTCCCTTATCTTTAAACTCGTTATAATAACCAAACGGCGCAAAAATCCTCGCATTCACATTCTTAGCCTCAAGCCCCCATTCCGAAAGCAACTCAGCATCCTTCACATTCTTATACTTCATAGTCCAATAAATCCCCATGGTATCAAAAATAACAGAGGATATATTCCCAGACTCCTCAACACCCAAATCCCCCAAAGCCTCAGCCATAACCCCTAATGAATAACTATTATGCACAAGGATGTCATTGGCAACAAAATTATGGTTCTCGGGGACACATATATCATAAACAGTCTCTCTTTCCTCCAAAACCTCAATAGAAACAATCTCGTCCCAAAAAATATCAGACTCCGCAAAACGTTTAAACTTCTCATTAGAATCTGCCTCACCAATTTTCGCCAAAGTGTCCCGAGAAGGACAATATTTCAACCTTTCTCTCATAGCCTTCGGATGTTTATACCCAAGCTTTCTCCCAATATCAGCCCAGCTATCGGGCTTATATCCATCCCAAATTTCCCGAGGAATAGTATCAACATTTGGATTAAGACAAAGATTTTCAATCTCACTTAAAGCAACTTCACTCCGGATAGCCTTGACTCCAAAAAACCCAATCTCATCAATAAACTTCTTGCCATTCACCGAATTCAGAACCAGCTCAAAACTCTCAAATTCCTTATCATTGCATCTAACCCTCTTTTCCCTCAATCTAGATAAAATACCAAACCGAAGCAACAAACTTTGAACCTGTCGAATCAATCTAACAGAAGAGGAAGAATAAGAAACCTCCCAATATTCATTGGACTTGTAAATGCTACCATCACAACTAAACAACCGATTCAAAAAAAGCTTCATCTGTTCCTTATTTAGCCTCATTAAATTATCAGATAAAACCTTCTCAGGAGACAACTTTCCGAAAATTCCCTCCCTCTCAATCAATTCCCGAATACTTCTCTTCTTATAAGAACTACTAGCACCTTTAACAAACTGCCCCCTCTCATCTCGCCTAGAATCATGCTCCGAAACCTCAGTCTTCCAATTTTTATCACTAATTCTATAACAGCCCTTCTGCTCCTCAATCAAGCTAAGTGAAGAATCAAAATCCCTCAAGGCCCCACGAAAATCTTCAACAATCTCAGAATCTATATTTGAAAATAAAACAATCTTCTTAGTATGCCCCTCGGCAATCAAATAGGAAAGAAGTTTAACCTCACATTCCTTCATTTCAAAATTTCCAAAATTAGGCATAGATCTCGGGACCGCAATCCTGCTCCCAACCCCAAGCTCCCCTGTAGGCACCCATCTATTCACACAAAAAAGCGGATGCTCTCTTGTTAACTTAATTTCTCTCCCACTTCTAAGTCTAATTTTAAGCAACCCCTCAACCTCTCTAGAAAAAAACTCCGTTTTAATCCCCAGCCCCATCTTCATAGCAGAATCCATACAAACAATCCGCCCCTTATCCTCAGCCAAATCCCGAATAGCAACCTGAGAACCATCACCCAAACTAACCAAACTATCTCCATGAAGACACTTCCCCGAACCCCTTTTACCGCTAACAAGCACAACATGACTCCGAGCAACATCCATATAAATCGGATTCGAAAGACTAGTATAACTCCCCATAGTAACAAAATTCTTCCCCAAATAAGCAAGCCCCCTCATCCCAAATGCCTTCTTATCACTATCATTTCTCCCCACAATCAAATTAAACGGCATATCAACAAAACACAAAACAGCTTTATAATTATTTACCAAGTCAAATAACATAAGCCGCCAAGTCCGCAAATTAATTTTTTAGGCGCGGGACCCTTTGGGCAAGCCGTTAAGAAAAAATAATTTGCATTAAATACTATAATCTAAAATTGATTTTAGATTATAGCTAACTAAGTTTTTCTCCCAGGGGTCTTTTTCTCTCAAAAAGAGCCCTCTCAAATGCCTTCTTATCACTATCATTTCTCCCCACAATCAAATCAAATGGCATACCAATAAAACACAAAACAGCTTTATAATTATTTACCAAGTCAAATAACACAAGCTACTAAATCTGCAAATTAATTTTTTCCTCAACATTCCACAATTAAAAGTATGCCGAGCGGCAAAAAAAGAGGCCTAAAGTGATGTCTCTACAAAATGACAAAAAACAATAGATTATTAAACCATTAATCACAACAACAATCACAATAAACAAAGACAACTCAATAAAAATAACAAAGACAACTCATGCAAAACCAAAACATCTGCATGTAAACTCAAAAAAACACGTCTAAAAGAAAGTTTATCAACAGACCACCTCGTTCGTACCCGGAATAACTCCGAAGGTGAATGAAATACGTCTAAAGATAATTAGCCCAAAACAGACGCAAGTATGCCACACTTCTCTAATCCAATAAACAAACTCAAAGGGAGGAAAAAGATCAACAATCAAGTCCAAAATATCAAAAAACAATTGTCCAAAAGAAAAATCCTTACCTTAAGCTCATGCGCGCCCAAAATTTTCAAAAATGAATAAAAATGAATCAGGGGCAAAACATGGCTGAAACTACGTTAAACTTCCAAAAAGAGAGGAACGTTATGAAAACCATTGGAAAGGCAACAAGTGCAATCATCATCATATTAATTCTTCTGTGCCCAACAATTGTATTCTCCGGGACATTTAAAACAGAAACCAGAGTAGGGGTCTCAATCGGAGTTCCCTTTAATGGACTCTTTGATTTCGAGCCCGAAAAGACAACAATAGGTACGGTCTTCCAAGTTGTTAACAATGAAAATCCTGTAGAAACAAGACAGAAAATATACGAAGTAGAAATGGAAAACCATTGGAAAAATGGTCAAACAGAAACAAGCAGGAAGCTGGTTTCCGATAAAATGCTAGAAAAAGAAGGAGGCGGAAAATTCTTCGCAGGAGAATTGGGCATATACTGGACTCTTTTCACAAAAGAAGTAAAAGTGGAATTTTTAGCGGTTATCGGTAAAAAAGGCGACTTTTTTGGCCAAGCAGGCCCAGTCTACTCAAGCCAAAATAACCTAGGGATTGCGGGAAAACTAGGCCATGCCCTAAACGAAGACAATAGTCTTGAGGCCGTAATTGGAGGCGTAATTTACCTGAACATTGACGGCAAACCAAAAGCAATCGGAACAACGGAAATAAGAGCATTGGGTGCCCTTGGAGAAAACGTCATAATTGAATATCTTGACGACAAGGAAAACATCCAATACGTCGTTGTAACAAGACCAAAATCTCCACCGGCACCAATCATACAAACAGAACCAGTTGTACAAATAAAACCAGCACCTATTAACCCAAGTCCAGTAGAAACTTCTGAAGAAGAAGAAGAAGAAGGGGAACCCGAACAGGGAGGAAGTCAAGGTTGATAAAAAAGAATAAACCCTCAACTTAGACCGCACATAATTCATTTGTGTGCGGTCTAGCTTTTTTATTTTTTTAATATAATGGTTACCAAAGGTTACCTAAAAATAAAAAAATCGCAAAAACCAGCCACTGAAATATTGTCCCTTAGGCTAAACTCACTACGTTCACAACCCACCTAAAAACCCACGCTCCAACACCAGCGAACCTCGGCGACTTCTCTACGACCTTTGCGCAACAATAGACTACTTAATTTAACCACTCTACATGCCCTATCTCCGAAGATTTTCTAAAAGAACTGCGTGTTAGAATAGGTCTTGGTGAAGCGACAACTCTACATAACATTTTTAATTTTCTCCAAAAAAAATCAATATGATCAATAATCCTATTTCTAAAATTATATACTATAAAATAAACAATCAAGCATATTCCTCAGTTGAAATACTAAAATTAATCTCCACGGAATTACTATTCGCATCAATCCCATAATAAGTATAGGTAGCCATATCTAAGGTTTCTGTTGTGTCAAAAAACTGATTACTCCTAATCATTACTCCACTAGCAGGAATCACAAAAGAAGGAGAATAATCAAAACATTTTCCAGTGGTCCTAGGAAAACATCTTTCCCCCGAATCAATCGTAACATCCACACCAGAACTTTCAGTCAAAGTAACATCATAATAATACTTATTTCCAATCTTTTCACCCAAATCATACTCAACACTCAAAACAGCAGCCCCAAGAACACAGCTAACACGACTAACCTCACTATATCCATCAGGACAAACAGGGTCCATCGAACACATCACAGTCTTTTCCACATCAAAACCACAATCCGCAGGAGTCCCAACACTACTACAAGGACCAAAACAATCACAATTAATCTTCCCATCCGAACACTCCACAACATTATCACAATCTAAAGAACACCAACTACTAGGTGAAATAATACCACTATTTTCATCTCTACAAGCATTGGGAGGGCTACTCAAATCATGAATAATCGCTTCACAAACTAAACTAAAATTACCACCAACAGAAGCACAAGCCCCATCCTCACAAGTTCTACCACTATCACAAACCTCCTCAACATCCTCACTACCGTACTCCAAGCAATAATCAACATACTCACACTTCTTCGTCATAACATTGCCCTCAGAGCAAAACAAAAGGTCAGAAGAACATTCATCAACACAAAAATCAGTTCCCACAGAAGACCCACCTTCCGGCAACTTCCCTTCCCAAAAAAACAACCTAACCTTCTTAGGTGAATAAACCTCCATACCACTCCCATTTCCAAGCTCAGCAGAAACAACAATCTCTTCAGTAAAAATATCCTTATCCTTAGTCGCAATAAAAGTTACTGAATCCATCTTGCAATAATCGCTATCACTCCCAAGATCACAAACCCGAAGCAAATACCCAAAAGAATCAGAAATCTTACTCTCCACAAAAACATCCAACTTATCATAACTCGTATCTCCAGGCCTATCTACAGAAACATTCAAGACCTCAAGTCTCAAGCTACGGTTAGAAGCAACATCATCTAAAATCTGATTCTGAACCCCATAAGCATATTCGGAAACACTAACCCCTCCCGGAACCGGCTGCTGAGAATAAACCGCCAACATAGTCCCACTCACAATCAAAATAGCCACAGTAACCTCCAAGATACGAATCCATCCCCTCTTCCCTTTCATCTAAATATTTAGCATACCCATTTTAAATATCTACCCATCCTCTCACAAAAACCCCAATTCATCACCCTTCAATTTGCACTAAATACAATATTTCAAATTACATTTTTGGACCAAAAATTTGTCCGGACATTCCACGATTGGAGGTATGTAGAACTGCCCACAATTAGAGATATGCCAAGCGACGAAGAAGAGCCCTTCCAAATACCTTCTTGTCACCATAACTCCTCCCTACAATTAAATCGAATGGCATAAAAACAAGCAACTTAATTTTATAATCATTTAGCAAAGCAGGTCCAGTCCGCAAAATATTTTTTTAGAAGCAGGTGTCCTTTGGACGGCAACGTTAAGAAAAAATATTTTGCACTAAATACTTTAATTAAAAATTGATTTTTCATAGAAAATTAATTTTTAATTAAAGCTAACTAAGTTTTTCTCCCAGGTATCTTTTTTACCCCAGAACTCCGCAATTAGAGGTATGCCGAACGGCCTAAAAAGAACCCTACCAAATTCTGATACTAATTCTCTCGTTACTAACCGACCCATCACCCTTCAAAACCTTCACAACATAATCCTTAGCCAAAACCTCGGCAGACCCAGGAATCCCACTCTCAGGAATCATGATAACTTCACTCATCCCCTCAGGAACAATGGCAAAATCAAAAATATCCGCAAGCTTCAACTTCCGCTTCAAAGCAACATAGTCAGAATAATATTCACTTTTCATAGCGGTCAAACCAGAATAAGAAATAACTCTCAATTCCACAACCCCACCAAGCTCAAAGGATGTCAAATCAGGACAACTCAAAGTAGCAGAATCACTAAACTCCGGAGAAATCGCAACCCTAAAAAAATTATCATCCTTTTCCAAATTCAACTTTCCACCACTTTCAATATCAGAATCAATACCAATCCCACCAAGCCGAGTCACACGACTACCTTCATCAGTAATCGCATACTTGAAAAGTTCACTTGGCAAATCAATATAAAAACAAGTAGAAGCCCCAGTGTAATTAGCCTTCACAAAAACACTAGACAACTCAGTATTAACCTCTTCCTCAAAAGTATCATAAAGTCCCTCTAAAGCAGAGTTAGGCAAAGACAAATTACTCCAAGGACTAAGAAACATAAACAGATAAAAAACAAACCCAATAAAAAACACAAAACCCACAATCATCTCAAAATGCCCAGATCCCATCTTTCCTCTCATAACAAACAAAACACTTTTTCATTTATATAACTTGTTCCCGACCAAATTAATCTTCCCTCAACACTATTTCAAAGAACCTATCAACCCACTAAGCATAGAGAGACATCATGACAAATATCAAACAAATCAGCAGCATCCTCATTACTCAAATATCCAATATCCACCGCAAGCTTAGTTAAAGTAACGACCTCATACAAAGAACCCCTAGCCTGAAAAAGAAACTGCAAAAACACCTTATTATAATGCCTCCCTTTTCCTTCAGCAATATTCAAAGAAACAGAAACCGCTGCCCTGCGAAACTGTGAAACCATACCATACTTTTCATCATCAGGAAATTTCCGACTAAGACGATAAGCCTCCCGACTAAGCTCCATAGCCCTTTGCCAAACCTTCAACTTCTCAAACGAATACTCAATAACCATCCCATTAAAACCACTAACCTTTTTTATTATTATCCCAATCAAAAAAAGCGCGGAAGAACCGCACAATATTCCCTCTCGACTCTAGGCTACCGGCTCTCGACCAGAAAAAGTAAGGCTTTTTCTCATCCGCACAATATTCCCTCTCGACTCTAGACTACAAGCTCCCGACTCTTTCGGCATCAGCCGAAAAACACCCGTGCTCCCATAGTAATAAGCAACGTCGCAGTAAGCAAAACAAAAGAATGCCGAATACCAGCCTTAAGACTCCCTTCACTAATCTTTCCAATAACAAGCCCAGCAAAAAAAGACTGAACCAAAAGCATCATAAAAAGCGGCAAAGAAAATTCATCGGAATTCAACTTATTAACTTCCAGACTCAAGCCCTCCCCTCCTTGCAAATCGCCAACCAAAGGCAAAATCTTAAACTCCATCACAAGCATAATAATAATAAATATAAAAAAAATCATATACCCCTGAGTCACTAAATTAGAAACCGAAGCCTGCCTCTCCTTTCGAAGCTTCTCAACCTGAGCAACCGAATTTGCAACCGACTCCAAAATAACTTCAATATTTCCACCAGCCCTCTCAGCCTCACTAATCAAGCTAACGGCCCTAGAAACAACCGGACTATTAGCCTCCTTCGCAAAAGTCTCAAGTCCTTGAGTAAGGGTAATTCCCATGGTCAATTGATTCGCCAACTTTCCAACATGATAACTAAGGGTGCCATATTCACGCTTACGCAAATTAATAATAGATTTACTAACCGGAGTCCCCGATCGAACCATTTCAACCAAATCCCGCGTAAACTCCAAAAACTTTTCCTCTTTCTCACGCTGTCTAACCTGAGAAAGCATAAAGCTAATAAAAAATGGAATAATTCCTACAAGAAGAGAAACCACCAGCAAAAGATTTCTAAAATCCCCAGAAAGCAACGCAAAAGAAACCCCGGCCAAAACAACACCCGCTCCAATCCCCAACCAATGCATAATATCAAGCTTCATCATTACTCTCCTTAACAACAGCATGCTTAATAAATCTCATTAACATTCCAATAACCTTATCTGCAGTATCAATAATAATATCACCTTCTTTGTCATTCAAAAACTTAAGCCTAACAGCAATCATTAACTGACATTTAACTTCTTTAGCATTCCCCAAAGCATTATGTAAATAATTAACAAAACCTTTTTCTGTAGCCATTCCACAACCCTCACTAATATTAGAGGCAACGCTAACAGCAGCACGCCTAATCTGAGAAGTTAGGCCATAAATTTCACTCTTAGGAAAACGGGTACTAACCTCAAAAACTTCTTCGACCAAATCCATAGCCTCCAACCAAACTCGCAAATCTTCAAATTTCCTAACCATGATAAATACCTCCTCCAAGTTGAACAAGTCGTGAAGCTAAATGCTTCACTCCCCTACCGCTGCCCGCAAACCACTGCCCGCTGCCCGTATGAAAATTTTCAATTTTCATACTTTAGGTTGTTTAAAATTTAATACCACTATAAAAATTATATTCGTAATAACAATCCCCCCAATAGCCAACCCCATCAAAGCCATAATGCCAAGCCCACCCATACCAAGTCCAGCCACATTCATAACAATAAACATCATCATCAAAACAAGCGGAGCCGCAATCAAAATAGAAATATAAACATCCATAAAAGTCCCAGCAAGAGCACTATACTTCTGCCTCTCAAGACGGTAATCAACCAAAAAACTCTCACTCTTCTTCTCCAAATAATTCTTCAAAGCCCCACCACCAGAAATATTTGAGGCCAAACCAGAAAACAACTCCGACAACTTTTCATTAGAAGTAGTCTTCGCAACATTCTTCAAAGACGTCACCATATCATAACCATAAACCTCAATCTGCACAATAACCTTTCTCATCTCCGCACCAATATTGGGATACTCTACACTAGCAGCAATAATCTTAAAAATTTTCACCGGAGTAATATTCGACCCCGCAATCGCAGCCATATGAATGGTAGAAAAAGGCAACTCATAAGAAATATTCTTGTAAGCACTAGATGCCTCACTCGAAGGATAAAGATAAAACCCAGCCATAGTAAGTCCAATAAAACCGAAAGGTAAAACAAAAAAAATCCAATTAGAAAGACTAAACGCAATCAAAATACCAAAAATCAAAATACCAAAAGCTCCCGCAAGAACACAGCTCATCATAGCCATAGACAAATAACTAGATAATAAAATGGGAAGATTAGCATTCTTCAAATCCTTTCCTAAATCCCCGAATTGCTGAGACACCTTATCGCTATATTTCCTAAAATACTTACTAGAAAAAACAGCATACACATTTGCCTTACGAGTCCCCACTCCAGGACTAGCAGCTTTTATATTCTTCACACTCTTCAAGGATTCCTCGCTCATTTTCAATCTCTTCAAAAATTCTGTTCTATCTTTCTTCTTAATAGTCACAAACGTCTTCTCTTTATTAGAAGGGGAAACATAGCTAACACTAACAACCTCCTTCTTAACCGGCCTAGAAGCCTTAACCTTAGGATCCTTAACTAACGGTCTTGAAACAAGAGGCTTCTTAGCCTTCTGAACATTTTCTTTGACCTCCACTTGAGAACCCTGAGTAATATCGGCCTCAGTAGGATTACCAAGAAACGGGGAACTCTCCTTCAACAAATCAGGAACAGCGCTATTCAACAAATCCAACTGCTTAGCCAAGGCATTAACACTAGACAAATAAACCTCTCTATTGCTCGGATCATCATGATAACCTATCGCAATAGTCTTCATATCATTAACAATACTTTTCTCTTGCACTAAATTCTTCTTCAACTCTTCAAACATAAACCCTATCTCCTATCATCTACAGCTTATCATCTCGATCGCTTACAATCGAAGTGCCTCCGCAATTTTATTATGAATATCGAAAATAAAAACCCTGAGTTTATTCGCATTAACCTTATCCTTCCTCTCAATCATCATCTCCAACTTCAAAACCGCATCCTCCATAGAAGAAACCAATTGCCCAATAAATTCAACATCCATATTTCACCTCAACAAACAAACACAATCCCTATTTATTAACTTTATCAACACCTGCTCTCACCCCAAGCTTCAACATCCCACATAAAAAATAAAATAACCCGGCTCCAACCCAGGAGATCCAAGGTCGCCCCCCCCCACAAATATCTCTAGCTAACAATTTTTATTCTAAGCAGACTTAGACGAGACGGAAGGCTGCGAAGCGTACAGGGGCACGTGAGCGTTCTTCCAACGAAGTAAAAGTCGCTTAAAATTAAAATTAAAGAAGTCCATATTTTTTTAATACTGCCTCCGGCGACCTCACATAATCATTAATCACTCGTTGAACCTCATCATACCCCAAAACCTTTTTCTGAAACATCGCATAAAGAAGCCGAGACCTATTTTCAAATTCCTTTTGCATCAACTCTTTACTTATACCAAACCGCGCACCAATCTTATCAAAAATTTTGCTATCAGTAGCATAATAAAACTTATCATCAGCAGGATTCCACTTAAACGGAGTATTAGTAACCGCACTACCATCTGCAGCAACATTCACAACCTCAACAATCTCACGAATCCTTCTAGTCTCCTTCCCATTAACAATCGCGTGCGTAGCAATAACCATAATATCCAACCCATTAACAAGCATCGGCGACAAACTAATCGGAGGAGTCATCAACCTTCTAGTAATAGACTCAACAGAATCTCCATGCATAGTAGAAATCGAAGCGTGACCCGAAGCCATCCCCTGGAACAAAACACTCGCCTCCTTACCTCTAACCTCACCAACAATTACATAATCCGGATTCTGCCTAAACGAACTCTTCAAAAGAGCAAACATATCAACAGACCCAACACCAGCAGAAGAAACCCCTCCACGAACAACACTCGGAAGCCAATTTTCCCTAGGCAAATTAAGCTCACGCGTATCCTCAATCGAAACAACCCGATTCTCCTGCGGAATAAAAAAAGCCAACGCATTAAGAAGAGTCGTCTTACCAGAAGCCGTCCCACCAACAATCATCATACTAGATTGATACTGCAACAAAATCCAAAAATAAGCCATCATCTCAGGACTAAGCGCATGAAATCCAAGCAACTGAATAGGAGTCCAAGGAGTCTTAGTAAATTTACGAATAGTAAAAGTCGGCCCCTTAGAGGAAATATCCTGAGTATAGGTAGCATTAATACGCGAACCATCTGGCAAACTCCCATCCAAAATCGGAGAAGCATAAGAAATATAACGCCCAGTCTTCTGCGCCAACTTCTCAACAAAACTAGATAACTTATCCATATCCATAAATTTCGTGGTAGTCTTAATATTCCTAAAAACCCGATGAACAAGATAAAGCGAGTCCCCCATGCCATTACACTCCAAATCCTCAATAAAATAATCCCTCATCATAGGCTCAATTTCATTCAACCCAATAAAATCCCGATACAAATAATAAAACATCCTAAAATAAGAATCATCCTCAACCTCCATGCCAAGTTCAGAAATAATCAATCTAGCAGTCTTGTCAATATAATCAATCATCCCCTCAACAGAACCATCCTCCGCAGCAGCATTAATATTCACAACCTCTTTCATGGCAGACATAATACGATCCAAAAAAGCCCGCTCCGCTTCATTAATAATCGGCTCTTCAACATCATAAATAACCTCTCCTAATTTCTGATCGTAATAAACATGAATAGAAACATAAGGAGCAATAACCATGTACCGAACATCAATCTTAGTCTTATCCTCAGGCAACACAATAGACGGAACTTGCGGATTCAAATTTATATTCATTACCATAACGCCTCTATATTATGGACATGATTAGGTTATATAAAACTATTTCTAAGAATAAAAATCTAAGCTTCAGCGAATCTAACCATAACATCACCAGAAGGACTCAGTCCAGTATTTTCAATAATAACCCTATATGGTATTGACGCAATATTAAACTGCTTCAATCCCCCATCATACACCAAATCAATATTATACGTAAGCTTCAACTCAACCTCATACTCAGCGCCATTAGAACTAGTGGTAATTTCCATATTCCCAAAAGGAACTGTTTCGCCAACCTCACTATAAGGAAAACTAGAATCCAAAACCCAAGAAATACTATTCTCATCAGGATTCACATTAAAAACACCCTTCCTAACTTCCAAATTAACAACCCTCCGATTTCCAGCCGCTCTTTGAACCTCGTAAACCTTATTATCAATACTTCCAAGCGCCTCAATAGACCGACCAATTGCCATCTCATCTTTCTTCTGATTTATCTTAGGAAGAGCCCCAGCCAAAACCAAACCAATAATTGCCAGACCAATCAAAGTATAAATCACAGTCTCAACCCAAATCTGCCCTCTTTTACCCATACAAAAAAAACATAAATATTGTTTATATATTTATTGCAAACCAAAAATCCAAAAGGCCCATGACGGGCCAAATAAAAAATAAAAATAAAAAATTAATCTAACTTAACAAGCGACAATATCAACAGCAGCTGAAGCATCACAAGTCTTATCTTGTCCTCCAACACTAACTCTAGGAGCAATAGCAACAGATTGAGCAGTAGTACTGTGTACAACTGTAACCACCTTCTCTCCATTATTACCAGGAAGATTAGCTATTACCATAGTAGAATTCGTATTACCACTAGCATCGGAAACCAGAACCTGAATCCCGCTAAGTCCAATATCTTTAGCTCCATATGCAATCTGAACTCTAACCTCATCACCAGAGTCATTAAAACAAGTATATCCTTTATTCAAAACAGTCAAAGCCTGACTAGCATCCAAACAAGTAGTGCCCTCCTCTAATTGATTCTGAATCATAGGAATGATCGCAGCCCAAATAATTGTAACAGCAGCAACAGTAATCAAAATTATCAATACTGTAGCAACCACCGCACTTATACCTTTATTATTCTTTTTCATAATCATACCTCCTTTCATTTCAAATACCATTTTATTAAAATTCCAACACCGTCCCATAATCTATGCAAGTAAAAATACTTCTTGAACCCTCTCCCTTAATACTTCCAATCAATGCAGGATAAACAACAACCTCATCCGGATCATTATTATCTTCCATCTTAAGATCCAAATATCCACTCACAGATTCCCCAGAGTCAACCTTAAAATCAAATTTCTTTATCTCGGAATCTCCACCCTTAATCTTCTTAATATCAAAATGCCTAATATCAACATTCCCATTATTCCTAATTTCCAACTCATTACCATAAATAACCGCATCAAATTTAATCTGATCACAATAACCCTCAATAGGCTTTCCAAATTTTTCAACTTGCTCCCCGATAAACCCACGAGCCCACAAAAAAATAATAGCAGCCAAAACCAAAACCAACAAAATCATCAAAACACTCGCAATAACTGGAGACAAACCTTTCTTCCCAACACACCTCTTCATGCCATTTACTAACCTTTATGTTTTATAAATGTAATTATATTGTAGCCGTCTATTTAGCTATATACAAGTAACAACCTGAGAAGCATGAATACTACAAACAGCCCTCTCCCCTTCGTTCAAAAACGGCTGAACATCAATTAAAGTAATATTCCCAACACTTCCAAAAGAAGGATTCGAAAAATCATACACCTTAGTAACTTCTTCTCCAGGCTTTAACAAATCCCCAACATCATCAAAAGTATAAATCCCAAATTCAGCGTCAGTCCTATTATGAACACGCAAAACAAATCCATCAATAGTAAACATCCCTTTATTCTTTAGCCGAACAGTCAAATTTCCACCCGCTCCAGAAGAACACTCGTACCCACTAATGACAATATTAACATTGCTCGGACACTCAATAACCTCCTCACTCTCAACATAAAACTTCAACCAACCATAAACCATCACCGAAAGAGAAATCGTAATACCAATCAACAAAACATAAGCCACCAAATTACTCAAAGCTTTTTTATTCATAAAACAAATCACGCTTCAAACTTTATAAAACCTCTCGCAACTTCAAACAAACCTATTCAACAATAATATGTCTATCTCCGCCAATATTCTTTTGCATAACAAAAATAACTTGCTTATAATCCGAAAGAGAGAAAACAAATTCATTCCCATCAATCTCAACCAAAATATCGTCAGACCCCGCTCTATCAGAGGCAACAACTGAAGTACCAGAATCAAAATCAGAAATATCTTCATCAATCTTCTGACACGCATCCTTCAAACAAATTCTACTCTCAACACCTTCCCTTAAACCCACAACCTCAGAACCATCAGCATAAACACTTTTTGATCCATAATTCTTCAGAGTCATATCAGTCTTATCCCCATAAATAAAAATAAAATCGCTCCCCGGACTTCTCTCTTCAATCTCTCCAGCCAACAAATCAACAAACTCCGTCAAATTAACATCCGGATTAAACCCGCTATAAACTTCATAATCCAAAACCGCACCAACCTCACGCTTCACCTCATAACTAAAATCATAAAAACTCCCAGGCTCTTCATTAACAACCACCCTATTGCTCCCAATACCAAAACTAATTATGACCGCCGAAATTATAACCGCAGCCAACAAAAAAAACTGACCCCTTTTTCCTTTTATCATATAATTATCTACGCACCAACTTTATAAAATTAGTGCACCTCTTCAAATTCCAAATATTAATTCAATAAAAAATAGAATAAAAATGCAGGCCAGCAAGAGCTCAAGTCCACAACATAGAGGCCATCAATCATCCTCAAGTCTGCAACCCTCTAAGCACCAAAACCAAAACTTAGGGCTGCTGGAATTCCTTCCTCTGACCCGATTCATCATAGCTCGATCAAAAAGGACAAACCTTCAACGTCAAACCGATAACATATGAAACTTCATATCACTTACTTGCCTTGCAGTCCGCCATAAAGCCCATTTACGTAACAGCGTGGGGCTAACACGCCAACCTGCCTACAGAATATACCAGTAGAAAACCTTTAAAAGAATTGTCATTCTCTATTTTCTATGCCCACATCGCATAGCGGTATTGCACCGGATTGCTAATCCGGGCCCTTCGGGGCTGGCAGGTTCGATTCCTGCTGTGGGCGTTCTTCCGCATCTCATTAGAGAAAACCTTTAGGTTTTTTCTAATGATCCCTGATTCCATATCCGAGCTTTTCCAAAGCGAAGGTGACGGAAATTGCAAAGCAACTTTTCATCAGGTATTACGCCGGATTGCTAATCCGGGCCCTTCGGGGCTGGCAGGTTTAAATAAAAACCCCAGCTTTTCTTTAGAAACTTTAATTTTCGAGTCCAAGTATTTTTAAAATGAAACGCTTCCCACAACAACTCACCTGCAATCGAGGCAACTCTTTACCAACAACTCAAACAACTTCCACAACCACCACTACGCCTCCAAGTGCCCATCGGAAACCATACGGCGAAGCCCTTGATTTACTATGGAATTACTCTAACAAAACCTCATTAAGAGGTCTTGGACTTGAAAAGGTTATCGCACCAGGCCTCAGTATGCCAGCGACCAACAAAGCAGTCTAGCGAAGCGAACATATTCGCAACAAAATACTTAGACCGAATATTCAATACTATATTGTTCGGTTTATCTGTTTCGACCTCGGTCGATTCAACCTAGCTGAATATTTGGCTTCGGTCAAATGGAGGAGAGGTGACGTAAAATCAATACTCCCCCATTCATACTCATTCCTTCGGGTTTGAGCGTTTGGCTTCGGTCAGATGTTGGAGAGCTGGTCGGCTTCGGTTATCCAGTTCTCCTTTTTTCAAAATAAAATCTCAAACCACTCCAATAATCTGAATATACCTAAATCCTTATAAATAAAATAAGACATAACAACATATGGAAAAAGACATCGGAGAAATACAAAAAAATGAAGAAACAAAAATACTTCTCAGACTAGACGACTTTGGAGGACAACCAGGATTAACAATAAGAGAATTTGTAACATCTCAAAATTACACTGGATTCACAAAAGCGGGCGTAAGAATCAAGGCCAACAAATTCGAAGACTTCAAAGAAATGATAAATTCCATAAACATAAATGATCTCACGCCACCAAAGCCAACAAAGCAACAAGAACCAAAAGAAATAGACAACGACGAATCTGGAATAGACGAACAAGGGTTAATGTAATAACCTTTAAATTTTAAGTTAATTCTCACAAAAATTTATAAAGACAAAGTGATAACAAATTACAGGTGACACGGCATCAGAGCCAAATATACATGAAAAAAAGAGGCATTAAATACATAGTAAAAAAGAAAGGCGGTTTCTATCCAAGTGATGAAATGAAAAAAATCGCAAACATAACTGATCCAAAAATATACGAAAAGGCAGCAAAGGATCCAGTAAAATTCTGGGGAGAAATGGCAAAAGAAGGTCTAACTTGGAACAAGGAGTGGGACAAAACATACGAAGAAAAACTCCCATACTTCAAATGGTTCAAAGGAGGAAAGTTAAATTTCTCAGTAAACTGTATAGATAGGCATTTAAGTCACCCGAACAAAACAGCGCTAATATGGGTACCAGAACCAAAAGATGAAAAACCAGTAAAAATATCATACGGGGAACTTCACAACAAAGTCTGCAAATTCGCAAACGTTTTAAAAGCAAATGGAATAAAAAAAGGCGACGTAATATCAATCTATCTTCCCATGGTTCCACAAGCTCTAATCGCAATGCTAGCATGCACAAGAATAGGAGCAATTCATTCTGTAGTATTTTCAGCTTTTGCATCAGACGCATTAAAAGCAAGAATTGAGGATGGAAAGGCAAAAATATTAATCACATCCGACGGATATTATAGAAGAGGGAAACCAGAAAACCTCCTAAAGAAAGCAAAAAAAGCCGCTAAGGGAACAACTATTCAAAAAATAATAGTAGTAAACAGAATCGGAAAAAAGGTTAGAGGTAGAAAATTCCTAAACTTTGATGAAGAAGTAGAAAAGGCAAAATCCTATTGTGAGCCTGAAATGATGAATTCTGAAGATACCATGTTTTTACTCTACACATCCGGAACAACAGGAAAGCCAAAAGGAATTGTTCACGACACTGGAGGATATGCAACACAAGCATATTGGACATGTAAATGGAATTTTGATTTGCATCCAGAAGACGTAATGTGGTGCACGGCAGATATTGGTTGGGTTACAGGACATACTTACGCAATGTATGGACCATTGCTAACAGGTTCAACTACTCTAATTTACGAAGGTGGGCCGGACTTTCCAAACCCAGGAAGATGGTGGAAAATAATTCAAGACCATAAGGTAAACGTTTTCTATACGGCGCCAACAGCAGTTAGAATGTTTATGAAAATTCCACAAAAATGGATAACAAAATACGACTTGTCTTCATTAAAAATTCTGGGAACAGTGGGAGAACCAATAGATAAGGAATCATGGATGTGGTATTTCAAAACAATTGGAGGCGGAAGATGTCCAATAATAGATACATGGTGGCAAACTGAAACAGGAGGAACTTTAATTAATACAATCCCAGGAATAGGACCCTTTGTTCCAACGGTATCTGGAAAATCTTTTCCTGGAATTAAACATGTAATAGTAGATGACAAAGGAAAACCTATGCCAAAAGGACGACAAGGATTTTTAGCTCAACAAAGTCCATTTGCACCAGGAATGCTTCATGGAGTATATAACAATCATAAAAAATACGTAGATACATACTGGAAGAAATTCAAAACAATGTACGACACATCAGACGGAGCTTATCTTCAAGATGGACTAATTAGAATAACTGGAAGGACAGACGATGTAATGAAGGTAGCGGGACACAGGCTTGCAACAGCAGAAGTAGAAAACGCAATACATGACAATAAAAAAGTAGGGGACGTAGCAGTTGTTCCAATGCCAAACAAAATAAAAGGTCAAGTTCCAATAGCATTTGTAGTATTGAAAAAAGGAAAACCCTCTAAAAAACTAGAACAAAAATTAAGAAAATACGTAGACACAAAAATAGGTCCAACTGCAAGACCAGCAAGAATTTTCTTTGTAGAGGATTTACCAAAAACAAGATCTGGAAAAATAATGAGAAGGATACTAAAAGCTCTTTTAATCAATGAAGAACCAAAGGGACTAATGACTCTAGTAAACCCTTCCTCAGTAGATAAAATTAAAGGAATCATAACTGAAAATTCCTAATCCCATGAAGTTAAATATAATAATAGGCGGAGCGGCAGGACAAGGAATAAACAAAGTTTCTCAAATATTTTCAAACGTATTAAGCTCGCATGGATATTATACATTCAATTACCGAGATTATATGTCACTAATAAGAGGAGGGCACAACTTCAACACTCTAGCATTTTCAAACCAACCAATAGAATCTCATGACGCACATGCAGATATCATAGTAGCATTAGACGAAAGAACAATAAAAACACATCAAAAAGCACTAAAGAAAAAAGGAATCCTAATTAAAGGAGACGATTTCAAAAACTTAGGAAGAAATCAAAACGTAGCCTTGTCTGGAGTTTTAACAAAAATATTTGGAATTCCATTATCAACATTGGAAAATGAAATAAAATCTCAATTCAGGAAGCCAGAAGAAGCACTAAAGGCAGCAAAACAAGGATATGATTCTCACGAAACTTCTCAAGAATTGCCAAAACTAAAAAACTCTCCAGCAATCCTATCAGGATCTCAAAGCATAGCAATTGGGGCAATAAAATCAGGACTAGATTTATACGTGGCATATCCAATGACGCCCGCAACAAACGCAATGCATGAGCTAGCTGCAACACAACTCAAACACAACCACATTGTATTCCAGGCAGAAAACGAAATATCCGCAGTCTCAATGGCTTTAGGTGCCTCATTTGCAGGATCCAAAGTAATGACCGGAACTTCTGGAGGAGGATTCGACTTAATGGGAGAAACCTTGTCTCTACAGGGAATTTCAGAAATACCACTAACAGTATACTTAGCATCACGTGTAGGTCCAGGAACCGGAGTTCCAACATACACAGCACAATCCGATTTAGACATAGCACTAAGAGCAGGTCATGGAGAGGCCCCTAGGGCAGTAGTAGCGCCAGGCAACCCAACAGAATTAATACAAAAAACATCCGAAGCATTATTCCTAGCAGAAAAATTCAGAACACTTTCAATCATTCTATCAGACAAGCATCTAGCAGAATCAGAATTCTCATCAACAGAAAAAGTGGGGAAAATTCCAACATTCAAAATAACAAGGCCAGTCCCAGGATCATCCTTAGTAAAAAATTCATCATACGAAACCGACAAATATGGAAACTCAACAGAATCTTATACCCTAACAGAACAAAATACAAATAAAAGAATAAAAAAATATGAAGACATAAAAAAATATGTAAGGAAAAATTTTGAAATGATAAAAATTCATGGCAACAAAAAATCCAAAAACTTAGTCATTGGATGGGGTTCAACCTCCGGTGCCATCAAAGATGCGATCAAGGGATTAGATGCAAAATTCCTACAAGTCTTATATTGCAAACCACTTTCCCCACAAATCAAAAAAGAAATAGAAAAAGCAGACAACGTAATACTGGTAGAATGCAATGTAACGGGACAACTCGGAAGATTAATCAGAGAGAAAACCGGAATAAAAATACAAAACAGGTTACTAAAATATAATGGAAGACCATTTCATACTGACGAACTAAACTCACTAATTAAAAGCATAATATGAAAACAAACTTAGATACAACATCAGAAAACACATGGTGCCCGGGATGCCCAAACCATATAATCCTAGCCTCAGTAAAACAAACAATTTCTAAACTAATAGAATCCAAACAAGCAAAACATACAGATTTTGCAATAACAACAGACATAGGATGTCACGCAAAAATATTCGACTACATAAACCTCTCAGGAATTTACTGCCTTCATGGAAGAGCTCTTCCAACAGCAATAGGAATGAAACTTGGGAATCCAAATTTAAAAGTTCTATCCTTTGTAGGAGACGGAGCAATGTATGCAGAAGGAATGGCTCATTTTATCCACGCATTCAAACACAACGCCAATATGACACTAGTCCTACACGACAACCAATCATTTTCGCTAACAACAGGACAACCAACTCCAACTTCACAACAAGGATTCATTTCAAAGGCAGCCCCAATGGGAACCGTAGACAGACCATTTAATCCAATAAAACTAGCTCTAGCATCAAACGCAACATTCGTAGCAAGAACCTCAGCAAGAGATATGAAGCACATGTCAGCAACACTAGAAAAAGCAATAAACCATAATGGCTTCTCATTTGTGGAAGTAATCCAAGACTGCCTAATTTTCAATCCAGATGCAAATGGAAAAGACGACTTGATGTATAAAATCAAAGATAACAAGAATTCGGAACAGGCAGAAAAATTAGCAAAGGAATTTGATTACAATGGAAAATCCGGGAAAATACCAATAGGAGTAATTTACCAATCAAATGAAAGACCCCTTGAAGAAAAATGGCCACAACTCAAAAAACAACTTAACCTCAAAAACAATGCATCAAAAAAACCAAGCATTTTGAAAAGATTAATCCGGACCCAATAGGGTTTGTCATTTTAGACCAACTAAATAAAAGGAGAAAAACATGGCAAAGAAAAAAGCAACAAAAAAGACAGCTAAAAAAGTAGCAATGAAGCCAGCTACCGCTTGCACACCGGGAGAATCCTGCCACTGCAAGGGGATCTTAGCGTTAATTATAATTGTACTTACATGGTGGAAACCTGCAGAAATGTGGGCGCAAATAGTAATCACTGTATTAGCTGCAATAATCATGCTAGCAGGAAGCAACTGCTGCTGCAAAAAATAAGCGCAAAAAAATTTTATTTTTTTATTTTTTAAATTTCAAAAACTCGAATCTTAGTAACAAAACTTTTAAACAAATCAGTCTAATAATTAATTATGAACCAGGAAATAAAGGAGCTAAACAGAAAAGCAGAAAAATATTCCAAGATAATACAAAAAGCCCATGCAGAAATATCAAAGACAATAGTTGGGCAAGACGAAATAATCGAAAAAATTCTTCTAGGATTAGTTGCAAACGGACACATTTTAATCGAAGGCGTTCCAGGTCTCGCAAAAACCATGATAATCAAAACTCTTTCTGATGCGCTAGATTCTGATTTTGTAAGATTACAATTTACACCAGATCTCTTACCAGCCGACATAACAGGAACAAAAATCTACGAACACGAAACATCCAAATTCAAAACAATCAAAGGCCCAATATTCTCAAACTTCATACTAGCCGACGAAATAAATAGAGCTCCTCCAAAGGTTCAGTCCGCTCTATTAGAAGCAATGCAGGAGAGACAAGTAACAATTCAAGGAGAGACCCACAAAATAAAACCACCTTTTATGGTACTAGCAACTCAAAATCCAATCGAATCCGAAGGAACATATAAGCTCCCAGAAGCTCAAGTGGACAGATTCGCCTTCAAAATCCTAATCCAATATCCAACAAAAGAAGAAGAATCCGAAATAATGCATCGCTTCACAGAAAACATAAAACTCACAACATCAAAGGCCATCTCTGAGTCGCAAATACTAGCAATGCAAAAATTCAACCAAGAAATATATGCTGATGAAAAAATAAGAAACTACGTAGCAGAAATAATTGACGCAACAAGAAATCCGGAAAACTATAATCTAGACATAAAAAACTCAATAGAATTCGGAGCAAGTCCCAGAGCATCTCTTTGGCTAATTCTAGCAGGAAAAGCAAATGCAATGATAAATGGAAGAGGATATGTAAAGCCAGAAGATATCAAGGCAATAGCGCACGAAGTCTTGCGTCACAGGCTAATATTAACTTACGAAGCAGAGGCAGACGAAATAACTCCAGACGAAATAATCACAAAACTTCTAAACAAAATAAGAGCTCCGTAATCACATGAAAAGAATTATAAAAAATTCTCTCAAAAGAATAGCAAAATCAATTAACAAAAAACCTCTGAGGATAAATAAGCAAAAACAAGGGCCCTCAAAGATAAAAAAAACAAACATCTCAAGCACCCTTAGGCAAATAAAAAAACTTGACATAAAAACAAAATCTCTAGTTGACGGATTAATTACTGGAAATTATCATTCAGTTTTCAAAGGAAACGGAATAGAATTCTCAGAAATAAGAGAATACAAAACAGGAGATGATATTCGTACAATTGACTGGAACGTAACAGCAAGATACAATAAGCCATTCGTAAAAGAATTCATAGAAGAACGAGATTTAAATGTATATTTTTTATTAGATATATCTTCTTCAGGATCATTTGGAAAAACGAAATCAAAAACTCACAAGGCAATAGAATTAGTTGCAAGCCTAATGTTTTCTGCAGCACAAAACAACGACAACGTAGGAGTAATCCTCTTTACGGAAGAAGTAGAAAAATTCATTCCGGCCAGAAAAGGAAAAAGACACATCCTAAAAATCCTAGACACAATATTAAACTTCAAACCAAAATACAAAACAACATCAATAAAAAATGCGCTAAGCTTCACATCTCAAGTAATAAAACGAAAAGGTATCGTATTCATAGTATCCGATTTCTACGCAAACGAATTCACAAAACCACTAAAAATTTTAAAACAACGTCAAGATATCATAGCAATAAAAATAACAGATGACATAGAAAAAACGCTTCCCGATGTAGGATTATTAGAACTAGAAGATGAGGAAACAGGAGAGCAAATTCTAGTAGATACTTCAAACCAGGAATTCCAAAAAAATTACAAGAAAACAATGCAAGAAAACAGCAATAAACTAGACAAACTTTTCAAAAAATACAAAATTGACCAAATAGAAATAACAACTGATGAACCCTACGAAAAACCACTAAAACAATTTTTCAAAATAAGAAAAAACAGGATGGTAAAATAAATGGCCGGCTTCACATCCCCTTGGATTCTAATCTTTCTCCTAATAGTTCCAGCAATATACTATGCGCACAACGTAATCCTACAAAAGAAAAAAAGACAAGCAATGAAATTCTCCAACATTGCATTCATAAAATCCGCACTAGGAAAAAAATCCTCAAAAAGAAATCAAATATTATTCTATCTCAGCCTGGCAACAATAGCCCTAATGATAACAGGTTTTGCAAACCCTCACATTCCATTAAAACAATCAAAAGAAGGAGTCAACGTAGTAATAGTCTTAGACGTCTCAGGTTCAATGCAGGCCCAAGACTATCAGCCAAACAGATTAGAAGCAGCCAAAACTTCCGCTCAAACACTAATAGAATCCCTAGAAGAAAAAGACCACGTTGGAATCGTTATATTTGAAACCGGAGCAACAACAGCTTCATATCTAACACCATACAAAGAAACCGCAATAAAAAAACTGCAAAGCATAACTCTCAGGCAAGGAAAAACCGCAATAGGTGACGGTCTTAGTTTGGGAATAGATATGGCAACTTCAATCCCAAACAAAAAGAAAGTCGTAATCCTTCTAAGTGACGGAGTAAATAATGCCGGAGTAATCTCTCCAGCAGAAGCAATCCTTTTCGCCAAAAACAACAAAATCCAAGTTCATACAATTGGACTAGGTTCAACTGAGCCAGTAATATTAGGATACGATTGGTTTGGAAATCCGCAATACAGCGAACTAGATGAAGCAACACTCCAAGCAATCGCACAAGAAACTCAAGGAAAATATTTCAAATCCATAGACTCCAAAACACTTAACGAAATCTACAAAAACATTTCAGACGAAATAGAAAGGGAAAAAGAAGAAACTCTCATAAAAGACTGGTTCTTTCTCTTAGCCCTAATCCTAACCCTAATCCAACTCTATCTCAGATACGGAGGAAAAAGAATAATCAGTTAAAATGAAAATTATAAAAATTCTACTCTTGATTCTTTCTTGCTCCTTATTCCTTATTCCTTATTCCTCAGCAACAGAAGACATCACTCTAACACTAGAACAAAAAGAATATTATTTCAAAACAGGAGAGACTGCAGCCCTAACCCTAGGAACAAAAAACACCTATGAAAAAAACATCTCTGGCCAACTTTCAACCGCAATAACTCAAGAAACAAATCAACAAGGAATCCACCAATCAAGCACATCTGCAAACTCAATACCCATAAAAGTTCTTACAGGAGAAAACAAACTAGGAATAACCTTCGGAACATCCCAATCTCAGACAACATTAGATGTCAAACTTTCCTTTGAATATTACGAAGAAGAATCAAGAGCTGTAAATATGGAAAACATAAAAATACATTTCGTTCAAGATGAATCCCAACAACAAAATCAACAAGACCAGCAACAGTCCTCATCAGAATCTCAAGCAAGCCAACAACAAAAACAATTACAAGATCAAATGGAAAAAATGCAACAGGAAAATCAGCAACAACAAACCCCGCAAAAACTAGCAAACTCTCAAAAAACTCAAGACTCTGGGGCTCTAAAACAGCAAATGCAACAACAAGCCCAAGAACAAGCCCAAGCCAAAGAAGAATTCAAAAATTCCCTAGAACAAAACCAACAACTCCAACAAGAACACCAAAAAATGCTAGATCAAGGATATCAAATGAAAGATATGGAAATGAATCCTACCGAAAACAATTCGGGAGATTTCAAAATGAATTACGAAAAACCTTCTGGAAACCAAGCGCAAATTTCAGGAGAAATGGAAAACAATGAATTAAAGAATTTACAAACCTCAACCTCTGAAGAAAAGCAGCAAGCACTAGAACAACTTCAACAAAACGAAAACTTTCAAAAAATGTCCGAGCAACTTCAAAAAGAAAACTTCTCACCAAAAGACCCACAAATCACAAAAGAAAACAACCAGACTAAAATTAAAATGGAATATACAAATGAAAAAAACCAAACCGCCACAATAACAGCCAAAATAGAAAACCAAGCAGTCCAAGAAGTAAAATTAGAAAAAGAAAATTCATTTAACTTCTGGAATTGGATGTTAATAATTCTAGCTCTAACAGTGCTCATATTAATCTCAATAAAAATATACCAAAAATACAATCCCAAAAAAGAAGAAGTAATGTTACAAACAAAAAAAACTAAGCCCTACAATTACAAAGCAGCCTCTCGAAAATTACTAAAAAAATCAAAAAAATTATTCGAACAAAAACAATACAAAGACGCATACGAATATTCCTCTCAAGCAATAAGATTATACCTAAGCCACAAAAACTCCCTAGCAAAAGAAACCACAAATGACGAAATAATAAAACATCTAAATCACCAAGGTAAAAACACCTCCAAATTAAAAAATATCCTTGATCTTTGCGCCCTAGTAGAATTCGCAAAATACTCTCCAAATTCCAAAGACTTTAATAAAATAACAACCTTCGCAGAAAAACTAATTAAATAAGATTGCCCCATTTCAATCAACAATTCTTCTTCATGCAATCTCTTACTTCGCTCACAGTCAAATAATTATCCAAATACTTTTCCTGCCTAGTTCCACTCAACAACTCCCCAACCTCATCCTTAAGAGTAATAAGATCTTTTCCATAACCTCTCTTAATAGCCAACCTATCAGTCCTCTTCTCTATAGCAACAAATCTCCTTTTATTAAGGGTAAAAACATGTTTCCAAAAACCCCACCAGCCTCCTTTCTGAAAAATAGAAAAATGCGATAACTCATGAGCAATCATACCTCTCAAAGCTCCCTTGGACAAACTTCTAGATTTAGAAGTAAAAATCAACAATTTAACATTTCCAAAAAGAAACAAAACCATGCCTCCCACAACAGAAAAAGGTATCTCAATTATCCAAATAGCACCCTCTATTTCAGAAAAAGATTTTTTTCTTATTTTATTAACTTCTTTTCTATATATCCTCATACAATAAACAAAAAATCAATTCATTTAAAACTATCTCATTCCCAAAAAACATTATCCAAAATCAAAACTATCAATATCCATCCTATCAAACTCATACAACTTCTTAGCATCCAAATCATACCAAGCATCTCCATAAATATTATCGGTTTTAATCTTTATAAAATTCTTCTGATGTACATACACATGAGCCCGATGCGGCTTCCCATTATAACAATTAAGAATCCATTTTTCATGATCCTGAACGTAGTCATTTTGAAGCCGAACAACACCCCTAGCGACAAGAAAATCAAGAAGCACTTCTTCTAATATATAATTAACTGTATTCTGATCCACCTTCCTCCCAGCAGACAATATATCAACTTTAACATAGCCCTGAAACTTCTTATCTTTTTTGTAGATCTCTTTTATCTTCTCAAAATATTTTTGAAAACCTTCACAATTCAAAATAAGCTGACTCCATGTAGTAAAAGTAAATGCAGAAGGTATAAGATAAATATCCTTCTTAATTATCTTCATATAACCTCTTTTATGCTCCTCCATTAGTCGCTGAAATCTACTTTTCAAAACATGCGCCGGCTCATCAGAATTCATATAAAGCCCATCACTATACACCATAATATCTCCAACACCTGATTTTTTTATCTTAGAAGTTAATGGACTAGCTGCTTTAAACAAACTTTTTGGAGACTGTTTCTTGTCAATATAAGGCATAGAAATGCCAAAAACAAGTATTCCCCTCTTAGCAGGAAACTTACTTATATCAAAAAACTCATTCATGCCCAACCTACTTTTTTTCTTTTTCATAATAAAAACAATTGCCTTGCATTATTAAATATTCCCAAACAAAGATCTGTGTTTATCCGTGCAATCCGTGAACTAACTCTCTATTGCCCAAACAACTTCTCAAAGTTCTCAAAAACCTTCTCCCCAACTTCCTCAGCACTTAATCCCTTAATCTTCGCAATCTCCTTCAACGTCACAACAATATTAGCAGGCTCATTCCTAGTCCCAGCAACCGGAGACAAATAAGCCCCATCAGTTTCAGTCACCAATTGCTCAAGAGGCACCATTCCCACAAGCACCTTAAAATGATCCAGCCTCTTAATAACAGCCGGCACACTAAAGCTCCATCCATTCTCCACACACCTCCGAATCAAAGCCTTCTTCCCACTAAAACAATGCATCACAACCCTCTCCATATCAAGCTCCTCCAAAATCTCAATAGCCCTAAGCTCAGCCTTCCTAGAATGAATAACAACCGTCTTATCAATCCTCTTAGCCAACTTCAAACACTTACGAAAAATCTCCTCCTGCTTAACCCTCATCTCCTCAGTCTGAAACTCCTTAAAGTTATTATCAAGCCCAATCTCTCCAATGCAAATACACTCACCCTTGTGCCCCTCAATCCAAGCCAGCTCCTCATCAACATCAAACTCCTCTAAATCCCGAACACAATCCCCACTCTCTCCGCTCTTAACCTCACAAGCCAAAGCGTCCACAGGATAAATCCCAAAACTAGCCTTAACTTCCACATACTTCTTCGACAACTCCAAAGCCTCACGATTACTAGCAGCATTAACACCCGAAGTAACTATTAACCGCCCGCCCTTCTTCCGAAACCTCCCCAGCACTTCATCAAGATCTTCACTAAACCGAGAATCATTCAAATGACAATGAACATCAACTAACTTCATAATAATAAAAAAGAGTATCCTGTTTATAAAAATATCATCAAGACCCTCGGCTTCCATGCGAAATGCGACGTTGAAGACGACACAATTTTGCATGGAATAACTCTAACATCGAAGCGACCTAAACCCTACCGCCTAATCTCATTTCCATCCTCAACCAAAGTAGAAGGCCGCCCATCCAACCGCCCATCATCCACAACAACATCAACAGAACCCAAAATACCAACATCAACATCCCCAACATCAACAGCAAAAGGCTCACCAGACAAATTAACCGAAGTCGTAACAAAAGGAACCCCAACTTCTTCAATACTCTTCATAAATTCGCAATCAACAATCCTAACCCCCAACTTCTTCCCAAAAGCAACATGAGACAAAAACCCCTCATCCCTCTTCTCCAAAATCAAAGTATAAGGCCCAGGCAAATATTTATCCAAAACTTCCTCCTCCACAACACAATGCTCCAAAACCCAATCCTTAGAAGGTGCAATAACACTAATCGGCTTCCTTTTATTCCGCCCCTTAATTTTCTGAATCCTCTCAACGGCGCCAACATTAAAAGCATCACAACCCAACCCATAAATCGTATCCGTAGGATAAACAAAAACGTCCCCACGTCTAATTTCTTCAACATATTTCATAAAACCTATAAACTAAGGCCCCCTTAAAATCTTTATGATAGAATACTTCATCCTAATCTTAGCAATCCCATTAGGCTACCTCTGCGCAAAAACAACCCATGACGAAAAACAAATCTACAACAAACAAATCTACTTCCCAACACTCCTAAAAATCCTAACAGTCCTAATCGCAATCTTCATATCCCAAAACCAACAAATAACCCTAACCCTAATATTCCTCCTAATCCTAACCTACACCTGGCACAAAACTTAAAACCAGACTCCAACCTTTATAATAATGAACAATAAAAGCCCCACAGGTCATGCGGAAAAACCGCGCAATACTCAACCAACAGCCGGAAAAGCAGGGCTTTTCCTAATCGGTACCGGAATGACTTCAACCTCAATATCAATCGAAGCTTTAGAAAAACTAAAACAGGCAGACAAAATATATCTAGAAAACTACACCGTAAATTTTCCATACCCCAAAAGTGACCTAGAAAATCAATATAATATAAAAATCAAAGAATTAGACAGGGCAAATGTAGAAGACGAATCAATCTTAGAAGAAGCAAAGACCCAAAACATAGCCCTCCTAGTCTACGGAGACTCCCTCTCGGCAACAACTCACACCCAATTAGTCTTAGAATGCAAAAAGCAAAATATCAAATGCAACGTATACCACAACGCTTCCATCATGACCTCTGTAGCAGAAACCGGCCTATCCCTATACAAATTCGGAAAAACAACCTCAATGCCAAACTGGCAAGAACATACAAACAAGCCAACTTCATTTGCAATCTACATAAAACAAAATCAGTCAATCCAAGCCCATACCCTAATCCTAACCGACATAGGCCTAGAAATAACCCCAGCAATTAGACAGCTAAAAGAATCCGCAGAAAAAGAAGAACTAGAATTGCCAGAAAAAATCATAGCGATATCCCACGCAGGAACATCTAATCAAAAAATATTTTACGACACCCCAGGAAACCTAAGTGATCAAAAAGTCGGAATGCCCTTCTGCCTAATCATCCCAAATAACCTAAGTCACATAGAACAAGAAACTCTAGAAAACCTAAAAAACTAAGCCGTTTCTTCTTTAGGATTTCTATTCTCAATCATTTTCTCATCAATATCACATAAACATTTCAAGGCATCATTAATATGGACAGAAACATTAATCGAATCAATAGACTTCCCATTATCAAAAGCTCTCTTTATATTAGAACACGCAGTTTCAATTTTTTTATCATATTTCTTAAATTTGCCATGAACAAACTCTTCTATCATATAATTATTACTTTGATCCCAATATTCATCCCGGAGACAACTATGCAGCATTCTCAATGCCGAAATCTCCCTCGCTCCATAATAAGAACCTCCCAATTCTACCATGCAAAACCAAATCATCTTCGCATTAATAAAGATATATATTCTCCACAAAACACGCCACACCAAAATCTTAAATAACCCCATAACCAAACCATAACATGACAAGCATTCAAGAAACAGAAGAAGAAATATCCAAGTTCTGGGAAGAAAACCAAATCTTCGAAAAATCTCTAAAGAAAACCGAAAAAGGCAAACCATATATTTTCTATGACGGCCCACCTTTCGCAACAGGCCTCCCACATTACGGACACCTCTTAGCTTCAGCACTAAAAGACGTCTTCCCAAGATTCTTCACAATGAAAGGTTTTCATGTCAAAAGAACATGGGGCTGGGACTGCCACGGATTACCGGTAGAATCCATAGTAGAAAAAGATTTAGGTATAAAATCAAAAGATGAAATAGAAAAAATTGGTGTAAAAAAATTCAATGACTCTTGTAGATCAAAGGTTCTAAGATACGACTCAGAATGGAAAATGTACATAAAAAAAATAGGTAGATGGGTAGACTGGGACAATGGATACAAAACAATGGATACAAACTATATAGAATCTGTTTGGTGGGCCTTCTCCGAACTCTACAAAAAAGACTATCTATACGAAGGAGAAAAAATATTAATGTACTGCCCAAGATGCGAAACACCTCTGGCAAAATCAGAAATTGCAATGGACAACTCCTACAAGATAATAAAAGACCTAACAGTAACGGTAAAGTTCAAATTACTTCCAACTGCTAACTTCCAACTACCTACTAGCGATTGCTACGCAATCGCATGGACAACAACCCCATGGACTCTTCCAAGCAACCTAGCACTAACAGTAAATCCAAACCTAACTTACGCATTTGTAAAAGACAAGTCTGACGGCAATACATATATCCTAGCTCGCGAACTAATATCCTCCTTCTACAAGTCAGAAGAGGAATACACAATAACAAAAGAAGTAAAGGGAAAAGAGCTAGAAGAATTAGAATATGAACCCCTATTTCCATACTTCAAAGACAATCCAAACTCCTTCAAAATACTACTAGCAAATTTTGTAACAGCCGAATCTGGAACAGGAATCGTGCATACAGCACCAGCATTCGGAGAAGATGACAACACAATATGTAGAAAATACGAAATACCAATGGTTCAACCAGTAAACGCAAGCGGAAACTTTACGGATGAAGTCACAGATTATGCAGGACAATATGTTCATAGCGCAAACACAGAAATAGTAATCGACTTAAAAAAAACAGGAAAGGCAATAATGTCAAGAAAAATGGAGCACGAATATCCATTCTGCTACAGATGCAATACAAAATTAATCTACAGAGCACTCCCAGCATGGTTCGTAAACATACAAAAGATAAAAGATAGATTACTAAAACTAAACTTAGATATAAACTGGATTCCAGAATATCTAAAAGAAGGAAGAATGCAACATAACATTTCAACAGCGCCAGATTGGAACATTACACGAAACCGATACTGGGCAACCGCAATTCCAATATGGAAATCCAAATCAGGAAAAATAAAAGTTTTAGGTTCAATTGAAGAATTAAAAAAACATGCAACAAACTTACCAAAAGACAAAGAAATAGATCTCCACAAGGATTTCCTAGATCCAGTTGAATTAAAAATAGAAAACGAAATTTATACAAGAATCCCAGAAGTTTTGGATTGCTGGTTTGAATCAGGTGCAATGACATTCGCACAATTCCATTATCCATTCGAAAACAAAGAATTCTTCGACAAAAACTTCCCCGCACAATTCGTAGTAGAATACATAGCTCAAACAAGAGCATGGTTTTATTATATGATGTCTTTGTCAGCAATCTTATTCGATAAAATACCATTTGAAAATGTTCTAACAACAGGAACAATCTTAGCAGAAGACGGAAAGAAAATGTCCAAATCCCTAAATAATTATCCAGACCCACTGAAAGTAATAAACGAATACGGGGCAGACACTCTCAGATTCTACATGCTCGCTTCCCCTGTAGCAATAGCAGAGAACTTCAACTTCTCAGAAAAAGGCTTAGAAGAAACCTACAAAAAAATAACAGTCCTGCTCTACAACGTAACAAGGTTCTACAAAGAATACGCACAAGACTCAGACTCCGAATTCGAAAAATCCCAAAACATAATGGACAACTGGATAATATCAAGAACCGAAGAGCTAAACAAAGTAGTCCAAGAAAACCTAGAAAAATACAACACAATAAAGGCATGCGCTTTCGCAAAAAAATACATCGAAGACCTATCAACCTGGTACATCAGAAACTCTCGTAACAAATTCAACGAAGGCGACAGAAGCACAAGAAAGACAACATATTACGTACTAAACAAGCTATCAAAAATCCTAGCCCCACTAATCCCATTCACAACAGAATCAATATACCAAGACATCACCAACTCCACAGACTCAGTACACCTCCAAGATTACCCAGAATCAAATAAGTCCCTAATAAATAAGGAACTAGAAGCGGAAATGGAGACCACAAGAAAAATAGTCTCAGCAGCACTAAGGGAAAGAGACAGGGCACAAATCGGAATAAAATGGCCTCTAGCAAAAGCAACAATCTCAACAAAAATAAGGCCACAAGAAGAATTAACCAAAATAATCAAGGCAGAATTAAACATCAAAAGAATAGAATATCAAAAACTAGCTTCGGTCGAACAAGATGACTCTAGACCTTCGACCATAGACTCCCAGCTATCTATAGTTTTGGATACTAAAATTACAGACGAACTAGAAGCTGAAGGTTACGCCAGAGAAATCTCCAGAAAAATACAAGCCCTAAGAAAAGAAGCAGGGCTAATAAAATCCGAAGAAATAGAGCTAGAAATAATCTCAGACTTCAATGAAAAAATAAAATCTCAAACAGGCTCTATAAAATCTCAAGTCGGCGCAAAAACAATATCACTAGAAGAATCAAGGAAAGAATTTAGCCACTCAAAAGTTGGAAAAATAAAAACCCAAAATTTTGAAATAAAATTCAACAAACTCTAACACCGACGACAAAATCACTTTTCACCCCTTAAAATCCAAACAATACTAAGAAACATTTAAATACTATATAGAATTAAAAGAACTATGATAGTCAAAGAGGAATTCCTTAGCAGACTCCGAAAAATATTCGACCTGAACCTATACGAAGTAAAGGTCTGGACAGCACTTCTTTCTAGAGGAACTTCCACCGCAGGAGAGCTTTCAAGCATATCCGACGTCCCTCGATCCAGAACATACGACATTTTAGAATCTCTAGAGAAAAAAGGATTCATAGTAATGAAACTCGGAAAACCAATCCAATTTGTAGCGCTAAAACCAGAAGAAGTAATTGAAAGAGTAAAAAAGAACCTAATTCTAAATGCAAAAGAAAAATCAAAAAGACTAGAAAAATTAAAAGATGATGAAGTATTAGAAGAATTAACAGGATTATTTTCTGATGGAATAAAATACATCGAACCAAGTGATCTTTCAGGCGCACTAAAATCTAGGCAAAATATCTACAATCATTTAGACATGCTAGTAAGGGAAGCTCAAAATACAATCACATTAGTAACGACTGCAGATGGTCTAAGCAGGAAGCTAGAAGTACTGTTGCCATCTCTAGAAAAGGCAAAAAAGAGGGGGGTAAAAATTAGAATTGCCGCACCAATCACAGCTGAAAACAAGAAAGTTGCAAAAGATTTCGCAAAAGTAGCAGAAGTAAGAAATGTTCAAGATTTATCTGCAAGATTCATGCTAGTAGATTCAGAACAATTAATGTTTATGCTTCTAAATGACAGTGAAGTGCACCCAAGTTATGATGTAGGAATTTGGTTAAACACAGAATTTTTTGCTCAAGCATTAGAAGGTCTTTTCGAAATTGCTTGGAAAAATTTCAAAAAAGCCTAAATAATTTTCAACACGAATCTATTCACACAAACTATTAAGAATAAATTATAATTATAATATCTATGGAAAATGAAAACTATCAAAAACTAATCGATAACTTAGAGGATCCAGAAAAGGTCAAAGAGGCAACGTCAAAAAAAATAGACATTCAAGAAACTATAAAGAATATAAAAAAATACTATCACAAAATAAGTCATGATGATTACTACGCAGCCAAAGCAAAACTAGACAAAAACGTAGAGCTCAAAAAAAGCATACGTGAAAGAATAAGAAAACTAGATCTCATAAAAGATAAAGTAGCACTAAATGACGAAGAAGAACTAGAAGTAAGAAGAGTGAATAAACTACTAGAAAATCAAGACAAAACTCCAGAAACAGAAAGAACTATAACAAAAAAAATGAATGAGATAGAAGAAAAATTAAAAGAACTAAGGATCTTGATAAATAATTCTTTTGAGTAAAAATATCAAATTTTCCTATTGTTAAATAATTCAATAAAAACTTTGGTCGTAGAAAGCAAATCTAAATCTAAGGCATCTAAGGGAAACATCCATTTCAATTCATTTATCTTATGGTCCTTCAAATGCAACTTGCCATCAACCAATTTGCAATGATAACAAAACACAAGTGTATGCTGCAAATAATCTTCATGCTCCCATTCTTTCGAAACGCACTCTCCAAGTAAATCCAAAACATCTACATTTAATCCAGTCTCTTCCAAAATCTCCCTAGCCAAAGTCTCATCAAGCGACTCTCCAAATTCATTAGTCCCGCCAGGAACATCCCATTTCAAATGCGCCTCCAAAATTTTAGGATCTAATTTCTGAGAAACTAAAATCTCTCCCTCTATATTCTCAATAATACCCAAAACCACAACCTTCTGCTTTTTCTCCATACAAATAACAAACAACTTCACAAATATAAACTTTGGTCACATAAAAATTTCCATAAGAAATTATGTAGCGAAGCCCATAATCTTTCATAGAATAAAAAACTAATAACCAATCACTAATAACCAAAAACCGCGAAGCTTTACTTCGCTCACATCTCTTCCAATCTCTCAATCCCCAACAACTCCAAACCCTTCCCCATAACAATCCTAAACGAATCAACAACAGCCAACCTAAACCCTTCCTTCTCGCCTCCTAAAACAGGACAGGCATGATAAAACTCGTTAAACAGGCTAGCCAACTCAAAACAATAATTGGCAATCAAATTAGGAGCCAAACTCTCATAGGCCCGCCCAACAACATCTTCATAATCCCCAATCTTCTTAATCAACAAAACCTCAACATCCTCTAACTCTTTCATCTTAACTTCAGCCTCACTCTTAACTTTCTTCAAAATAGAATTAGCTCGAGCATAACTATACAAAAGATAAGGCCCAGTATTCCCCTCAAAGCTAAGAAACCTATCCACATCAAAAACCATATTATGCTCTCTATTGTTCTTCAAATCTCCATAAAAAATCGCAGCTAAGGCAATCTTTTTCGCCCTCTCATCCAAATCCTCACAACCACCCCTAGCCTCTAAATTCACCCTAGCCTTCTCCACAACCTCATTCAAAACATCCTCCATAGAAACAGTCTTACCCTTCCTGGTAGAAAACTTCTTCCCATCTTTATCCAAATACAAACCATGAGCAGCATGAACACAATTCTTCGACCAATCATTTCCCATCTTCTCCAAAATCTTAAACAACTGCCTAAAAAGCAACTTCTGCTCAGCTCCAACTTCATAAATCATTCTTTCAAAATCATACTTCTCCTCCCTATCTTTAGCAGCGGCAATATCCCTAGTAGTATAAAGCGAAGTCCCGTCCCTCTTCTGAATCAAAGCAACACCTAATCCCTCTTCCTTCATATCAACAATCATAGCACCATCATCCCTCTTAGCAATCCCCTTTTCTTCCAACTCCGAAACAACCTCATCCATTTTATCATTATAAAAACTCTCTCCAGAAATAACATCAAACTCAATCCCGAGCAAATCATAAATCTTCTGAAACTTAGTCAAAGAAAGCTCCCTAAACCTCTTCCAAAGCCCCCTATTCTCCTCATCTCCTTCCTCCAGCTTCTTAAATTCCAACCTAGCCTCATCATCAAATTCATCCGTAGCATTCATCTTAACGTAAAGCTTTTGCAAATGAGCAATGGCATCAACCTTCAAGGCCTCCTCATCTCCCCATTTCTTCCAACCCAAAATAATCTTCCCAAACTGAGTTCCCCAATCTCCAAGATAATTAATCCTCACAACCTCAAATCCATTCGCCTCACAAATCTTTCCAATAGAATTCCCAATAATAGTAGACCTCAAATGTCCAATTCCAAAAGGCTTAGCAATATTAGGACTAGACATATCAATAATAATCCTCTTCCCTTCCCCTAAAGCACCTGCAACCTGCAACCTGCCATCTACAACCTTTGCCAAAACATTTTTAGCAAGCATCTTCTTATCAACAAAAAAATTAACATAAGCCCCTTCGCTCTTAATCTCAACAATTCCCTTATCAACTTTAATCTCAGAGGCCAATTCACTAGCAATAACAACCGGACTCTTCTTCATACTCTTAGCCAAACCAAAACAAGGAAAAGCAAAGTCTCCCATATCAAGCCTAGGTGGAACCTCAATCAACCTCTCAATTTCCAAAATATCCAACCCAACTTTCTCACTCAGCAATTCAGTAACTACATTCTTCATAAAATAATCAACATCCAAACGCTTATTAAGTTTTACTTCCCTAGTTAAAACATGATAGAACTCCCCTACCTCCTCTTCATCATAGCAACTCTAATTGTCACCCTAGCAATAATATTCTCAATTCGGATAAAACAAGGCAAAAAATACTCACACGATTACTACAACCTCTTCATAATAGGAATAATATGGACAACCATAGGAATCCCATTGCAAATCTACCCTCTCTCAGTAGTCGGAATATGCTTCCTGGTCACAGGACTAATTCACAAAAAGGAATGGAAAAAGAACCACAAAACTTGGAACCAACTAGACGAAAAAACAAGAAAAATAAAACTCGGAATAATTCTCTTTCTAGGAATTCTAATATTACTAGGACTCATCTTCTTTTATTTAATAAAATAAACATCATCTAATCCCACGAAGCAACTCGAGCTCAATCCAAAGCATTATCCAAAAATAAATCCAAAGAATCATAATCTCTAAAAGACGACGTTCGACACAATTCCTTTGGCTCAAAAACATTGCCAGAATCTTCCAATCTAGAATAAATAACAACATTAGCATGCACCTCTTTAGTACGACCAGGAGCACCCTCAATAACAGCCCAAACCCTCTCACTAACAATATCAGGATCTTCTAATGTTCCGCAATTATATTTCTTCTCACTCAAAACAACATTTCCATTACGAATTAAATACTTAGCTAAACTCATAAAAATACACAACACTCAAAACTTATAAAAATTTGTATACTCTACTCTAAGCCGATTTTATATGTTCCCAATAATCATTTGAAAAATGATTCGGAGTACTTTTCCACAATTCAGGGCAGGCAAATTCGCAGTGCCAGTGTGCCCCAACCAAATCATAAAATTCGCAGCGTAAAAATTTTCGTGGCGTACAAGTGGTACGTGAGAAAATTTTTACCAAGAAGTTGTCGCTAGAAAATGGCGTACTTGCCCTTCGCCTTCTGTTCCCGGTCCAAAACACTCCCCCTCTTATTAATCCTAGGCCTCCCACTCTCCTTATCCTTTCGCAATGTAACATCCAAACTCCTAAGCAAAACCCCAACACCCTCCTCAAACCCAACAACCTCACCGGCCTCACCCTTAACACCACCGATCCCACCAAAATTAATAACGGCATCCGCCAAATACGAAACAACCAACAAATCATGATCCACAACATAAGCAGTCTTCCCTCTCTCAACCATCGTATCCTTAATCGCCTTAGCAACACTAATCCTCTCCTCAACATCCAAGTAAGCACTAGGCTCGTCAATCAAATAAATATCAGCCTCCTTTGCCAAGCACCGAGCAACCTCAAACCGCTGCAACTCCCCACCACTCAAATTCTTAACCTTCTTACCTTCCAAAACCCCTAAATTAAAAGTACTCTTCAGTCTCTTGTTAATCTTCTCCCTAAAGCAAATATCCCGAACCATCTCCTCTGAATCCGAAAACAAATACTGCTTCTTGTAAGAAATATCCAACCCCAAATCCAACCGCTTCTCTAATTTCTTATTTCTAATTTCTAATTTCTCGTCAACAAAGTTGACGTCAATCTCCCCAGCCAAAGCCTTAACAAACGTGGTCTTCCCAGTCCCATTCTTTCCCAAAATTCCAATAACATGATTATCCTTAATCTCTCCACCTTTAACATTCAACTCAAAAGTCCCTTCTCCGAAATTCAAAGAAAAATCCGGATACGTCGCAACCCTATTCCCACTCAACTCAGCATTCCTCGTAAAATTAAACTTCAACGCCTTATCTCGAATCCTCATATTCTCTTCCTTCAAATATCCCTCCAAATAAGCGTTAACCCCAACCTTAGAGCTCTTAACACCACTAACCTGACCAAACGCCCCTTGCCCACCAAAAAACACATTCACATAATCAGTCAAATAATCCAAAATCAACAAATCATGCTCAACAACAATCAAAGTCTTGTCCTTGCTAATCTCTCGCAAAAAGTCACTAACCCTCAGCCTCTCCCCAATATCCAAAAACGCCAAAGGCTCATCGAAAAAATAAATATCCGCCTCACCAAGACTAGCCGCCAAAATAGCAACCCTTTGAAGTTCACCACCGCTAAGCTTATTCATCCTATTTCCAAGAACCTGACTCACACTAAGTCTTTTCGCCAACTCTTTAATCTTTTCTTCACTACCCCTCTGCTTCAACAAATCCAAAACCCCAACATCAACCGCCAGCTCCGACAAATTCTGAGGCTTATATGAAACATTCTTCTTATCCAAACTCTCCAAATATCTCAAAATCTCATTCCCTTTAAAAAATTCCTTAATATCACCCCCCGAAACATCCTTCTTCCCAAGATTCATACCTTCAGTTCCAGCTAAAATCTTAACAGCAGTCGACTTCCCAATTCCATTCCGACCAAGCAAACCCAACACGTTTCCCTCCTTTGGCACTGGCAAACCATAAAGCGCAAACCCATTGTCCCCATACCGATGAACAATATCCTTCTCCGACACACTAGGCAAATTAACAATATTAATAGCCCCAAACGGACATCTCTTAACACAAATCGCGCACCCAACACAAGTATGTTCATCAATAGAACACTTATCCCCAATCACAATACAGGTATCCAATTCCTGCTTCTCAACCGGACAATATTTCTTACACTCACGTCCACAAATCAAGGGCTTACATTTTTCCTTATGCACTATAGCTAATTTCATAAAATTACCAACAATTCCCAAGTTTTAAAATTAACTAATCATGCCTCCACTCCATGAGAAAAAATGCGGCGAAGCTCATTGTTTTTTATGGAACAAATATATATCAACTATTTTTTCCATTTTTAATCTTAATTCCAAATTTTCAATTCGACTTTATATTTTTTGGCAAAAAACCTGACTAGCTCTAAAAGCAAATAACCAAATATCGCAATAGAAATCCAAATATTCTGAAAAATATTTACTATTGCCGCTAAAAATCCCACATCTCTAACAATAATCGCAGTAACACTAAGCCCCAAGGCAATCACCATCAACTCTATCCAAACGGCTATAAAATATTTTATTTTATTTTCACTAAATTTTTTTACAAAAAAATAAGCCAATGCAGCACCAAGTAAAATGGAGGCCCCTGCACCAATTGAATCAGTAACGCCAAGCCCTTTTATTAAATGTGCAATAAAGCATGCAATTCCCAAAGAAGCTACTCCCAACCACCCAAACAAAAGCCCCAAAGGAATAAAAATTGCAGACATTTCAAATTTAAAAAAAACAGTACTAATTGAAATTGGTTCGAACGCAACCATTTTTGCAATAAAAAACAAAATCACAATTATACTTATTCCAATCTTCCCAATTATTTTTTTATTAATTTCCATTTTATATTACTGTAATTATTCCTAATTTAAATAAAATAAAATAAACAACAAGATAAATACCTACCAAAATTAAAAAGATACCGCTCCAAATTCTTATTTTGTTTAAATGAGGAATTATTTTATCAATAAAATATTTTCTAAACTCAGATGCAAAGCTTGTAAGTAACATTATTGGAAGTCCAATGCTTATTGCATAAACCATATAGATTATTGAAGCTTCAACTATAGGTTTTGATACTGCAAGTAAAATAACTGAAAAAAATACTCCAACAGTACAACCAATCCCTGCAAGCGCATAAGCAATTCCAAACAAATAAAGGGAAAGATAAGTCCCCTTAGCCTCAACACCCATTTTCAACTTAAAAAAAGGAACTTTTATATTAAACAAAATAAACACCCCAAATAAAATAACAAGTATTCCTGCTATCAATTCAAAATAAGAAATTAAGGGATTTAATGCAGATTTAAAAATAATTGCCAATATACCAAAAGGTATAGCAAATGTCAAAATTCCAAGCAATGCAACGAATCCTCCTAAAAATCCACTTATACCCTCCTTGTCTTTAAAATAATAAATTAAAAGACCTGGAAGTAACGGTAATCCGCAAGGAGATAAAACTGTCAAAAGTCCAGATACAAATGCAATAGGAATATCAACGAGCAGAGGCATTTTTTCTCCTCTGTTTAAGATAATAAATTACTATTGCAATACCAAAAGAACTTAAGCCCTTCGGGCACCCATCTAAAAAAACCTTCCATCCTTAACCCTCAAAATCAAATCATCAGGAGGATTCCTAAAATAAGCAACAAAAACCATCTTCTCAAAACAACAA
>PJEL010000321.1_pt1 | contig 57404 bp, 54 predicted proteins | sample 1853271 | NCBI WGS metagenome assembly PJEL01 (sample SAMN08108733, study PRJNA415343) | Invertebrate metagenome, whole genome shotgun sequencing project. | host: Globobulimina | place: Sweden: Gullmar Fjord | collected 2015-08
AAAGTTCCCAAGGAGGAAAGATGAGAAGAGCAAAAAAAGCAGGCGCACAGTTTCTGGTAATCCTTTTATCCGTGCTTTTAATAACCCCTACCCTATTCAGTGCTCCGCTTACAAATGCGGACAACCCATGGCAGGGTAAGATGAGGCCCGGTGTTTATGCAGGTGATGCCGGCAACGCGACTGATTTTACCATTGATTTCCTTATGCCTATGTGGGGTAATGATAATGCCCTCTTCTTCTTCAATCCTCATCTGAGATATGACGATGACGACGGCAGTGAGAGAAACCTCGGCCTTGGTTACAGAAGGTTTGTAAGAGACGGCACAATGATCGTCGGCGGTAACATCTTCTATGACGCCATGGAGAGTTCCAATGACTTCACATACCATCAGTTAGGCGTAGGGCTTGAGGCGCTTACGGAACAGCTAGATCTTCGACTGAACTACTACCATCCATACGGCACAACACAGGAGAGGATAACTGACCTGGACAAGTACAGCTTCGGCCAGACCAACATGCTTCTACAGAGGGGTTTTGAAGAGGCCTTAAGGGGAGCTGACGCTGAAGTAGGAGTGCTGATACCTGTCATCTCAGACACGATAGAGACGAGGGTATATGGCGGTGTCTACTGGTATGACTCTGAGATAAGGGATGCCATAACAGGCTGGAAAGCAAGGGCGGAGATAAGGCCTATGCAGCTTCTTAACCTCAGCGTTGAGGTCAAGGATGATGATATCGGCGGTTCTGTTTATGTCGGCGGATATCTTGACCTGCCCTTCGTTCTTGGAGACCTTTTTGCAGGGAAGAACCCGTTTGCAGGAGCATCAGAGCTTGCAGCTTTTGGAACAGGAACTAGAGACTTGAGTGCAAGGATGACGGACAAGGTTATAAGGGACCGTCACATAGTCACCATCGCACAGGAGGAGGAGTCATTTCAGCAAGCGAGGGATGAGGACGGCGACGAGATACATATTATCTACACTAATCCAGATAACCCTGAAGACGGTGACGGAACGCTTGATGACCCGTACAGCGATATCAACGATATAGAGACAGATGCACGTTTTGATGACGGAATGTGGATATATACATTCTGTGATGACAATGAAGCAGGCTGTACACATGCCGATGTTGATATCGACCTTGCAGACGACATGGTTCTCTGGGGTGAGGGATATTACTACCCGAGATACAATCTTGCAGGCGGTGAGATGCCTGTGCTTGACGGCACAAGCGGTGCCACGGTTGTAAACATAAACAGTGACAACGAGGTAATGGGTTTTGAGATAACCGACGGTACCTTAGGAATAGGCGGCGATGGTGTTGAGAATACCTTTATCCATGACAACTATATTCATGACAATAGCTCCTGGGGAATCGCAATAACAAACTATGACTCACGGGCAAGCTTCTCTGACCACCATGTAGAGTATGTCTTTGATAATAATGAGATCACCTCAAATAGCGGTCCGGGCCTTGAGCTGGACATTGAACTTGAGAGCACTGCAAGCGGAAGCATCGATGATGTAAGCATAACTGTTGAACTTACTGACAACATCTTTGGAGACACTGATAAAGGCAACGACGGCAACGGTGCAACGATATGGAGCTACATATATACATCCGCAACAAGCTCCCCTATAACCGATGCTGACATTACTGTTACCGCCACAAACAATACCGCCAGCGCCAACAGCGGTGACGGAATTTATCTTGACAGTGAGATATACACAGATGAAAGCAGCAGCTCTATAACCGGTGCAAACATAACGCACACTATTACTGACAACAACAACTCTTTTAATAATAATGGTGAAGACGGTGTGGAATCATTTGCATATATCTTCACTAACGACAGCGGTTATCAAAGCCATATAGATGACGCTCATATTGATATTGAATTCTCTGGCAACACCGCAAGCGATAATGACGAAGACGGTATCGACACTTACCATGAGATTTGGGTATACGGATCAAGCGCTGATTTAACAGACTCTGACATTACCGTATCCGTAACAGACAACGACGAATCTTTTAATGATAATGGTGAATCAGGTATAGACATTGAGTCGTGGATAGGAACAGAAGAGTCCAGCAGCCCTGTATATGCTGACGATGCTTTAAGCGTATTTATAAGCAATACTGTTAGCAACAACTCAGCATCCGGAAACGGCATATCTGACCCGGGCTCCTCTAATTATGACGGAATCGAGATAAACAGCTACATTCGGACGGGGGACTACAACAGCCCGATCGATGATGCTTACATTATCAATACACTTGAAGATAATGTTGTGGACAACTCCGTAAGCAATAACGGCATATCTGCTGAAAGCACGATCTACACATTCGGCTCAAGCAGCGACGTAACAAATGTCGGCATCACAGGCGTATTTGAGGACAACGACTCGACAAATAGCTATGGTGAAGGCTTTGATATTGAGTCATACATCTATGGTGACTACAGTGATATCGACAATGCCGACATCTCTCAGACATTCACAGATAATACATCAACAGGCAGTACTGATGACGCAGGGTTTGAGGTATATAACTATATAGTTGCCGGGACATCTGATACAGATGGGACGGTTAACAATTCGTCCATAACCACAGTTTTCACTGATAATACTTCAACCGGAAATGATGAAGACGGCCTTTACCTATTCAATTATATAGTAGCAGGCCATGCTGACGATGATGACGATGATGATGACGATGAAACCTTTATAGTTACAGATTCTACTATCAGAAACACGCTCACAGGAAACACCTTCTCAAACAACGCTGAAGACGGCATCGAGTCAAACAATGAGATAGTTGCCGGAATAGCCGGTGACGATGACGATGACGATGACGATGAATACCGCCGCATAACCAACTCCCACATCTATAACACTGTTGAGTACAACACTATTGAGGACAATGATCAGGTCGGCATACACTGGGAAAATGAGGTATGCGCAAGTCACAGCGGCTGCGGTGATGACGATGATGATGATGATGATGATGAGTTCAGGGTACAGGACTCAAGCATAACCAACACATTTACTGAAAATACTGTAACAGGCAACTCATATGAGGGCATTTACATCGAAAGCTCTATCATGGCCGCACATGAGCCTGGTGACGATGATGACGATGATGACGATGACGACATCAATCATATAACAAATTCAAATATATACAACACATTTGTTGAGAATACTGTGAACAACAACGGTTTTGATGCCAACTATGACGGTGTATACATGCAGAACCAGCTCTACACAGGCTATGGAGAGGATGATGACGATGACGATGATGATGAGTACAGCATTATCGACTCCAACATCACCAACATCTTTACAGATAACACATTCGGTGACTTTGACGATGGCAACGCTGGTGACGGCATCTACCTTGAGAACAGAATCTACCTTAGTGGTGATGATGATGATGATGATGACGGCATAGGCATTCTCCGCTCTGACATCTCAAACACATTCACAGGCAATACCATGAATGACAATGAGGACCAGGGCGCAGATATTCTGAATGATATCAGTGCACGCGACGATGCCGAACAGCCTATTGAATACAGTGACATCACAAATACATTTGAAGATAATACAATAAACAGCAACAGTTCTGATGGTGTATACCTTGACAATGATATATGGACTGCAGGTTACAGCAGCCCAATATCAAACTCAAGCATCACCAACAACTTTATAGAGAACAACACCACGATCAACAGCAACGGCCAGGGAAGCCCAGCGGGTGACGGAGTTGAGATAATTAACAATATCTACACAGAAGGGTCCAGCAGCACCATCTCTAACGTTACTGTCACAAACTACCTTGATGACAATGTGCTGAATAACAATGCTGCTCAAGGCATAGATATTGACAATGAGATCTGGACAGATGTCTCGTCCTCTGACATAACGACCACGACTATCAACAACACCCTTGAAGACAACGTGGCTAATGGCAACAGGTCTGAAAGCGGCAGTGATGCCATTAATGTATCGAGTGAGCTCAACTCAAGCGGTGAGGGCACCTCATCAGCCGTCAATGACACACTTGCAGGCAACACTGTAAACGACAGCGGCGGAAACGGAATAACCCTGTACTCATATTATCTTGCTAGTGCAGGCACAGCTGATGTGGTCACAAGCCTCTTCTATGAGAGTAACGCAGTCAGGAGAGCCTCAGACATCGGCCTGAACCTCACCTACGACATCGATGACAATCCATACGACCCGATAACCGAATGGGCCGAATACAGAGCATATTATGCCGCTCACTCGATATTTGACCTTGGCAATGGCTACCTCGGCTCCCTCGGACTCAACTCATATGAGGATAACGGGACATTCGCACTATATAACGGTGTGACAACCCCGCAGTCAGGCAACCTTGCGGCAGAGAACAGCTGGTGGGGCTCTGCAACACCTGACTTTGAAGTGCTTATAGACGGCCCGGTAACTGTTCCGGCATCAGACCCATGGGATCTCACAAATACTATCGGGTATCTGCCTTCAGACCCGAACTAAGGGTTATTTGTAAACTCAAGCCCCCTTCCCGCTTCACGGGAGGGGGGCTTTTTTATTATCTGATATAATATTGAACTGGAATACGATTAATTCAATAAAGGAGAATATAATGCCAAAGACCGGATATAACCTCATTCTGATACCCTTACTGCTTCTCATCTTTGTTTTGCCCTCTAACACCGCTTTCTCTGCCTCTGAAGGGACCAAAAGTCTAAGCGATACAGTCTTCAGCATCAATTTGATGGGAAAGTGCATGAAGCGCTTTGATGTTCTGGCAGAGACGTATGGAATACCTATTGATAAGAACGGCCATCCTGAAAAAGAGGTCGTTGTAAAGCAGCCCGGGCTTGACGGTGAAAGAAAGTCGATTAAAACAAGGCGACTGACAGGTGCTGACCACTACGACATTATCATAAGCTCAAGAAATAATGATGAGCTTTACTCTTACCTGACCAATGAAAAAGGGGAACTGGTGCGCGCATTCTATAAAAAGAAAGACACGCCCATAGAGTTCCTTTCCGTCAAGAAGGTCGACAGGTCATTTCAGAATGAGGTTGACTACTGGATAGAGTGGGACAAAAAAGTAAGAGATATTTTTGCCATTGATTAAGAAATGGTTCTTTAAAGAGATATATCATGTTTAAAAGGCTCTACATACTTATCTTCATTCTCCTGATATCCTGTGCAGTAAACCCTGTCACAGGCCAGCGTGAGCTTATGCTTGTAAGCGAAAACCAGGAGATACAGATAGGCGACCAGGCAGCCCCTTCAATGCGCTGGGGATTTGGCGGAGAATACCGCGACACAAAGCTTGAGGCATATCTCGGCGATATTGTAAAAAACCTCTGGCGAAATTCTGAAAGGCCTCAACTCCCCATGGAGTTCTACATACAGAACACCTCTATCCCTAACGCATTTGCCCTGCCGGGCTATGTAGCCATAACAAGAGGCCTGTTAAGCGACATGGAGAACGAGGCCCAGTTTGCAGCTGTGATGGGGCATGAGATCGGCCATGTAATGGCAAGGCATACAGCACAGAGGCTCTCAAGAATGACACTGCAGCAGCTTGGACTCTCAATTGGCGCAGCAGCGCTTCAGGGAACGAGCGGCAGCGATGCACTTCTCAGCATTGGAGCTCTTGGAAGCAGCCTTCTGCTTTTGAAGTATGACCGCGGCCAGGAGATACAGGCTGACAGACTCGGCGTGAGGTATATGTCTGAACTCGGATATGACCCTTATCAGGCGATGCGGGCGCATGAGGTACTTGAGGGTTCTGCTGAAAGTTACACAAAGAGATCAGGTGCATCCGGAAGAAATGCGCCTGTTGCAGAGATATTCTCAACGCACCCCAGAAAAGAAGTAAGGCTTTCCGAGATACAGGATATGATAAATGCACTGCCCCCCTACTCACTCAGAGTTGACGGCAAGTTCAGTATACGTTTCAATCAAGCGCTGAAGAGTATAAGAAAGATAAACAGCATCTACTTTGTATATGACGAAGCAGAGCGCCTTTATCGCAAAGAAGACTTCAAAGGAGCAGAAAACAAGGTTCGCAAGGCCATAAGGCAGAACAAAAGCCAGGCCCCCTTCCACAACCTGTTAGGATTCATCCTGCTTCAGCAGAAGTCTTACTGGAAAGCAACCGGCAGCTTCAAAGATGCTCTATCGCTAAACCCCGGTTTCCAGCCTTCAATATTCGGACTTGGGCTAGTCAACTACTATAAAGAGAATTATACTGCTGCGATTGAGAAGTTCAACAAAAGCCTTAAACTGTACCCCGGGCATATACAGAGCCACTTAGGTATCGGTAAGAGCAACTTTCAGACAAAAAGATATAGGAACGCTCTGCCGCACCTTTCCAAGTACGCCTCTGCTGCGCCTAAAGATCCTGAGGTGCACGGGATGCTCGGAATATGCTATGAGAACGCAGGAAACACCAATCTGGCAATAAGAGAGTACAGGTATCAGCTGCAGGTCGCCCCTGACAATAAGTTCGGACGACATGCAAGAAAAAGGCTTAAAATGTTTGAGCGGATGCAGCAGAAGCCTTAATGCTCGCTATACCGGCTTCACATAGATCTCTTCTGCAATAACAGGATCAATGGCAAGCGAGGTCTCCTCTATCTTAAGGATAAATGAAGGCCTCTTCTGCTTCAGCTTTATGATACTGCCGGGCACTATCCCCATAGATGTGAGGCGGTCTATCCGTGACTCCTCGGTTGGCACTATAAATACTATCCTTGCCTTTGAGCCGGCCTCAAGCTCCCTCAACTGCATCACAAGGGGCTTTACAGCCTTATACTTTGAACAGCACCCTCCTCTTGGTATAGGTTTGCCGTGAGGGCATGTAGGCGGGTGCCCCAGAAAAGAACATACGCTATCAGTAACAGACGGTGACAAGAAATGCTCTATCTCACATGCTGTCTCCTCACTCTCCTGCATGCTTACATCAAGAACATCATGAAAGAGCCTCTCAGCAAGACGGTGGCGGCGTGTAAGGTCCCTTGCACGGCCCTCACCTTTATCTGTGAACTCCATACTGTCCTTATCAACATTAACAAGGCCTGCCGATTCCATCTTCCGGATAGTGTCAGGAGCCTCGTTATCACCAATATCACTTACAACCTTTGAGTAGCTCTTACTGCCCTTCTCTCTTATAACCCACATAAGTTCCAGTATCTCGTCTGCCAGCTTATCATTCATATATCAAATTACCTCCACACCCCTTCAATATTTTCCATGCAGTTAAAACATCTATCATCCTGTATATGGTTTTTCATTATTCTGTATCCTGAACGTTCTATAAGAAGCTCTCCGCAATTCGGGCAGTATGTGTTCTCACGCCCCTCTCCCGGAACATTCCCCTCATACACAAACCTGAGGCCCTTTTCATACCCTATTTCACGCGCACGTTCTAAAGTCTCAAAAGGTGTTCGCGGCTGATCCATAAGTTTATATGTAGGATAAAACTGCGTAACATGCCACGGGATAGAGCGATCAACGGATACTATATACTCTGCTATACCGTTAAGAGTAGTTTCAGAATCATTATATGATGGAATAATTAGTGTTGTAACTTCAACCCACACTCCAAGTTCTCTCATAAGCTTTAAATTATCAAGCACCGGCTGAAGTCTGGCACCGCATACTTCCTTATAAAATGCATCGTCTCCCTTCAGGTCAATATTGATCCCGTCAAGAAACGGCGCTATCTTCATTACAGCCTCAGGTGATGTATAACCGTTGCTGACAAAAACGTTCTTTATCCCCTGCTCGTGTGCAAGCACAGCACAGTCATATGCAAACTCATAAAAGACTGTCGGCTCTGTGTACGTATATGAGATACTTCTGCACCCTGCATTAGCTGCAGCAGTTACAACATCATGAGGGGCAGCGTCGCTGCCCTGGATATCATTATGTTCCCTTGGATGCTGTGATATATCAAAGTTCTGACAGTGCATGCATCTGAAGTTACATCCTTCTGCAGCGATAGAGAGGGAAGTTGATGCCGGGTGAAAGTGAAAGAGCGGCTTCTTCTCTATAGGATCAACATTCATTGCGATAAGTTTTCCATAGACCATGCTGTTAAGCACACCGCCTGTGTTCACCCTGACAGCGCATACACCTCTCTTACCGTCATTGATCAGGCAGTTATGTGAACAGAGTGCGCACCTGACCTTAAGGTCATCTTCCCTGCTATAGAACATAGCCTCTTTCATGCTGTCATTATATCACACAAAAAAGTTCGGCAATAAAGAACACAAACGTATTGTTTCAATGCAACAGGCATCTGTTGCCGACGAGCATTAAAGCATCACAAAAAGTTTTTCCTGCTTCTTTAAAAATATTATTCAATGTTTTCTCAGCCTTTTTTTCTTGACAAGAGTTATTTAATGTTATATAAAATTTAAAACATGTTAATTAAATATTTAATGGCCATTGTTAAAAATTCATTAACAGCATCATTAACCACAACATTTAAAACGGTCTTCTTCACTGCAAAGACTGATGACACACCTACCATTTTTTCCTTCTTCATCAAATCATTCATCAACTGATCTCTTTAATTATTAAGATGACTACTTCAGATAAACATCTCACAAAACAACCGGCAGCAGAGAGAGGGAAAACAGCCACCTTAAACAAGAAGATTCTCAGTAAGCTTCACATTTTTTAATATTGCCGCTAGTGAGGCAACAAATCAAAGGAGGAAAAAATGGCCAAGAAGAAAGCTAAGAAAAAAGTTGCCAAGAAGAAGGTAACTAAGAAGAAAGCCGTTAAAAAGAAGGTAGCTAAGAAAAAGACTGCAAAGAAAAAAGCTACTAAGAAGAAGGCAGCTAAAAAGAAGGTAGCCAAGAAAAAGACTGCAAAGAAAAAAGCTACTAAGAAGAAGGCAGCTAAAAAGAAGGTAGCTAAAAAGAAGAAGAGGTAAATAATCAACCATTACAATAAAAAAGGCTGTCTCTAAAAGAGACAGCCTTTTTTATTTATATTAAGATCGTTATTTAAGCAATAGACTCAAGTGCAGAAAGCTCTACCGCAGGTTCAGATACTATCTCCCATGAGTCACGGCTCAACAGTATCTTCTTGAGAAGCTTGATATTCATCGTATGCCCTGATTTGTTTGCAATGATATGTCCGTAAAGGGGAACACCCAGCAAAGACATATCACCCACGAGGTCAAGGATCTTATGACGGACAAATTCATCCTCATACCTGAGCATACCTTTGTTGATGACCTCATTCTGTCCGAGAACTATCGCGTTCTCTAATGAACCACCCCTTGCCAGTCCCCTTGATCTCAGCTTCTCAACGTCACTGAGAAAGCCGAATGTCCTTGCAGGCGCGAGTTCATCTATAAAGCTGTTCCTGTATATATCCATACCCATCTTCTGCTCACCAAACGCTGGATGTGTATAGTAAAGGCGATAGGTAATCTTTGTCCCTTCATAAGGTGTAATGGCTATCTGGCTCGGCCCCTCCATAATAGCGATAGGCTTGAATATCCTGATGCAGGATATCGTCTTGGCCTGCTGGGCCACACCTGCTTCAAGGATAAGCGACACAAAGGTGATCGCGCTTCCGTCCATGACCGGAACCTCTGGGCCGTTAAGCTCCACATAAACATTATCTACATTAAGGCCTGCAAAAGCTGCCAGGATATGTTCGACCGTTCCAACCCTTACGCCGTCCGAAGATAGTGTGGTGGCAAATGTTGTGTCTGAAACTGCAGTAACAGAAGCCTTAATCTCTGTGTTGTCCCTGTCAGTCCTGATAAATACTACACCGGTATCTCTGGGCGCAGGCTTAAGCCTCATACTGATATCTTTCCCAGTATGCAAACCTTTACCTTCAAGGCTGATAGCTTTTTTTATGGTATTTTGAAGTCGCACAACTCATTGAGTTATGCAATTACCGTACCAAAATTATTTCCCTTTAAAAACAAGAGGGTCTGCAGCAGGATTGTATCATATACACATCTATACTGTATATTATAGACACAGTCATACCTCCCCTCCGACAACCATCTCCGGTATTCTGACTGTCGGCATCGCATCAGAGACAGGAACCCCCTGACCATCCTTGCCGCAGGTACCTATAGCAAAGTCAAGGTCGCTGCCGACCATGTCTATCGATCTTATGATATCAGGGCCGTTTCCGATAAGAGTAGCACCCCTGACAGGCTCTCCAGCACGTCCATTATCTATCAAGTAGGCTTCAGACACCTCAAATACAAATTCACCTGTCACGGTATTGACCTGACCACCGCCCATCTTCCTGACAAAAAGCCCTTTATCAACCGACCTTATAATATCAGCTGGATCATCATTTCCCGATGCGATAAAGGTATTGCTCATCCTCGGTATAGGCCTGCACCTGTATGACTCTCTCCTGCCGTTGCCGGTTGACTGCACATTGTCCTTCATCGCGGTCAGCCTGTCATACATGTAACCTTTCAATATACCCTTCTCAACCAGCACTGTCCTCTGCCGTTCAATACCTTCATCATCAAACCCATAAGTACCTCTTCTGCCATTAAGTGATGCGTCATCAATAATTGTTACCATAGGTGATGCTATCTGCTCTCCGACCATGCCTGCATATACGGAAAGGCCCTGCTGCACAAGGTCTGCTTCAAGTCCATGGCCGACCGCCTCATGTATCATAGTGCCGCCTGCATCCGCAGAGATCACCACAGGCATCCTGCCTCCCGGAACTTTTGAGGCGCTCAGCATACGTACTGCAGCCTCAGAAGTCCTCACAGCAATATCCTCAAGAGAGACCTCATCAAAAAGTTCAAACCCCTTCAGTCCCCCAACGGGCTCATATCCTGTCTGCAGAATCATGCCATCAGAGGCTACCACCTGAATAAGAGCAAGGGTATGAATGCGTTCATCTTCTACTATCCTGCCGTCAGAAGAAGCAACTGTTATGCGCTGAACAGCGTCCCTATATACCGCCTTAACCTGCCTCACCTTACTGCTTATCCCTCTTGCAGCACGGTCCGCACACTTGAGCAGGCTTATCTTTTTATCCATATCAACATCAGAAGGATGAATTCGGATATTGAGGTCTGGTGCAGCACCTGCATGGCAGAGGTTGATCCCGTCCACCAGGGTCCCGCCCTTCTTTGCAGCACTGCCTGCAGTCCTCCCCATCTGAAGAAGTGATGCCTCAGAAAGATCATTAGAATAAGCATAAGCAGACCTGTCGCCATATATGACCCTGACGCCCGCACCGGAGTCAACCCCGGATACTATCTTTTCAATATTTCCGTCTTCAAGCTGAAGGGTAAGAGGAGATGTCTCTTCAATATATATATCAGCGTAGTCACCGCCATCTGCAAGCGCAGCTTTTAGTGTTCTCTCTAATACTTCTGTTGGGATCTTCTGCATTTTATCAGCTCCTGAAATTTCCTATAGACAATTTTCATCTTCTTATATAACGTATTATTATACTAAATGTTTTCTAATACAAAAACTGCCCGGAGGATATAATGACAAAGATCGGTGTAATCGGCGGAAGCGGCCTTTATGAAATAAAAGGGCTCAAGATTAAGAAAAAGAAGGCTGTCAGCACCCCATTTGGAAAACCTTCCGACAACTACTTTATTGGCGAAATAGGTGACAAAGAGATCATATTTTTACCACGGCACGGCAGCGGTCACGGCATACCACCGCACATGATAAACTACCGGGCCAATATATGGGGCTTCAAAAAATTGGGCGTAAAAAGCGTCATCTCTGTGAGCGCAGTAGGAGGGATAAAAAAGGGGCTTAAGCCGGGTGATGTTGTTGTCCTTGACCAGGTAATTGACATGACAAGGAACAGGAAGTCAACATTTTATGACGGCAAGACAGGTGTTGTCCATATAGACTTCACTGAACCATTCTGCCCGACCCTGAGAAAGATGATCCTCAAGGCAGGAAAGAAGATAAAGGTCCCTGTTAAGAACGGCGGGAGCTACGTAGGTGTGGAAGGACCGCGGCTTGAAACAGCCCAGGAGATAAAAGGTTTCAGGATACTTGGCGGAGATGTGGTAGGGATGACAGGAATGCCTGAGGCAGCCCTTGCCAGGGAGGCGGAGATATGTTATTCCGCCCTGTCGGTCATTGCTAATTACGCAGCCGGCATAAGCAGGAAGAAGCTGACTGTCTCTGAGGTTATGGAAGCTATGGGTGAAGCTAACGAGAGGATCAAACTTCTTTTAAAAGAGACTTTCAAACTTGTTCCAGATGATATGGGGTGTCATTGCAGAAGTGCGTTAAAAGATGCCAGGATATGATCATCTAACCTGGATTATACATGCTTAACCCCCGGCCGCTCTTCTTTGCAACATACATTGACACATCTGCATTTCTTACAAGGCCATCAGGGTCATCCCCGTGATTAGGGTAAAGAACAACTCCTATGCTTGCCCCTACCGTTAGAGTCTCGCCGTCAAATGTCATAGGTTTCTTTATTTCTTCAAGAAGCTTGAATGCAACATCCTTTGAATCATCCACTCCATCAACACTCAAAAGAAGAACAGCAAACTCATCTCCACCTAGACGCGCTACAGTATCCGCCCTTCTTAAGGTCATCAGCATCCGTTTACTCACCTCCTGAAGAACAAGATCTCCTACATGATGTCCCATTGTATCATTTATAAGCTTGAAGCCGTCGAGGTCTATCATCAGCATTGCAAACATCTTCTCGTTACGCTGTGACTGGTAGATAGCATTCTCCATCCGGTCATAGAAGAGTGTGCGGTTAGGCAACGCGGTCAGCGGGTCATGCAGCGCCATGTGCTCCAGCAGTTCCGTGTGCGCCTTGAGTTCTGTGATGTCACGCACAAGCACTATGCTCTCATCAAACATTTTATGGCTGGTCACCTCAAATATATGATTCACACCTCTGTTATCAATGACCGCCCTCTCCTCAACACTGCTGTCATCGATATTGAACGGGGCCGTTCCGCCGCAGATCTCAATAAAATGCTCCATCTGCTTGTTTGCAGCCTCCATCCCATGAACTCCCTTTATAACTACGCCTACTCCCAGTGTCTCGGTAACACTCTGAAGAAGTTCAAGCTGCCTCTCCTTCTGTTCCATGGCGATCTGCCTCTTCTCAAGAAGTATCTTCTCCTCAGTCTCCCTCTGCAACCTGTCTCGGGCCTTCAAAACCTCTTCGGTCAAATGCTGAAACCTCTCCTCAAGTATTATCAGCTGATCACCCTTTTTAGTATCACCCAGAGGAACCCCAAGGTCCTTTTCAGAAAAATCAGAAATTCGCGTGGCCAGCCTCTGTATTCGCCTCGTGATCCAGAGCATTATGAAAGTGAAAAACACAATGAATATAGGTGCTGCTATCGCCCTGTGCTGGCGCTCCTTTACAAATACCGTTCTGGTAAGGGTCTCAACCTCACGCTTGGATATGAGTGATACGAACTTGATAGGCTGCTCTGCAGCCCCGTAGTCAAAAAACTCTCCTCCTGTAACAAGATATTCCTCTTCTATGGTTTCAAGCAAAACCCCCGGGAGGACATTCTCAAGGTTGCTGCTCATAACGATTTCCGGTTTATCGTCCTGTGTAAGAAGTGCGACAACGTGCCCTTCAGACTGCATACCAGCTGATGCAGAGAGGAAGTGGTCATCAATTGGCGAGACAAGCATAAGCGTGGCGATAAGTTCGCCTTGAAGGTCCTTATATGATTTTGAAACAATAATGAATGGCAGACCATCTATTTCAGTTATGAAGTTCTGACCGTTGCTCCTTGCAAAGAGCAGGTTAGAAGGCTTCAGCAGGGCTCCAGGAACATCACCATGCCCTCCTGAATATATCTCCCTCACAACCCCTTCAGAATCAGCAAGAATGGCATAACGCGGCTGTGCAAATGCCCGGAGAACGGAAAGCTTGGGAAACCATATGGGCGGCCGCCTGTAGAACTTGAATTCCGCCCCCTTATCCCACTCTATTACCTCAACATAGTCACTGAACTTCTTCTGGGAGACAAACAGCTTCACAAGCTGCAGATGTGCCTTGACATGCTTGTCAAAGTTGAGCCTGTCCTTCATCGCCTGCTGGCTTAGCCTCTCTGATAGCTGGGCATGAAAGATATCCCTAAGCTTTCTTGACTGCACATAATCCAGAACTACCCATACAAGCACACCTACAAAAACAGTGACCAGAACCATTTTAATGGCAAGCGGTGTACGTTTGTGAAGATCAAAAAGCAGCTTACTAAAAGAAGACTTATCCTTCATCAGGCTCGCCCACTAATTCATTGCCTTTGAATGTCCAGCCGTTCTTTCTAAGGGTCGATGCGGGAATCAGGTTATACCTGTCATTAAGCCTGTCTACTGCCTTTAAAACATATTGAACCAGGCCCAGTGCATGAGAGTGCTTCACCCCTTCTCCCTCCCATGTCGTCAGGTTATATGTACGGTAAATAGGATACTTTCCTGACATAAGGCTGGATCGATTATCCGGAGCGTAGCCATCAATCCTTACAGGCTTAACAGCCCCCCGGCTCTGAAAGTAGCGGGTCACCCAAAGCGTCTCATAACCTATCGCTTCTTTGTTGCCAGCCACCTGAGATATCATGTCAGGTATGGCACCAACCTCTACAAGGTCAGGGCTGAAGAGATCCTCATTTTTAAGAAGCATATGCCAGCTGCCAGCCCTCAGTTTGCAGTGAAGCCTTGCTATCGGCTTAACAGATTGATGAAATGAGGCCTTATTCCTGATAGCCGGAAGCTCCTGCCACCTGAAGTAGTCGCCCATAAAGAGGCCCCTCGCCTCATCTATTGATAAGTTTGTGATCGGGTTTTCCGGATGAACTATCAATGCGATCGCAGCTATCCCGATAGTATGAAAACGCAATCCGGGAAGCCTGTCTGTTCTGCCTGGCGAGCAGCAGAAGCCTCCGATATCAACAGACTTACTTGATAACATTCCAGCCGAAATACCGCATGTACCGTCCTTCACTAATATCTTTATGCCGTTCTTTTTTGCATAATCTTCGATAATGGGCTTTAAAGCAGGGTACATCTGCTGGTCAAGAGAAACAACCATATCAATTTTCCCTGCTGAAGCATCATGAACTATAGGTTTCTGCTCCCACTCCTTTCCCATCTCCTGTACATATAATGGGTCAGAGAAAGGGCTTCCGGTCAGGGCACCCGGCAAATGGCCTTCCGCGTGAGAATATGCAGAACAGAGGGTAGAGAAAGCCGCATATAGAAGAATCACAGCAATTACAACTTTAGATCTGCAAACAGATAGTTCCAGCATTCTGTAATATATCATATGCAAATAATATTATCTAAAATATTTATATTCCTTGCTCATATATTGACATGTATGAAGCAATTGTTTAATCTAGGAAAATGTTTCATTTTTCAGCAACAAAACTGCGATTTATTAACTATTTCCTGCTAGCACTGCTTCTGGCCACCTCGTTATTCACGGTCCGCACCATTATCAGCCATCTGGCAGATAATGAAGAAATGGCATCCTCTGATGCGCCCGAAGCTGCAGATACAGGGGCGGCTGCAAAAAGCAGCAGCATAATGCAATACGCCCCGATAGTCGAGAAGAACCCTTTCGGGCCTCCCATGAAGTTTCATCTGATAACAGCTTCAGGAGAGCCACAGGCAGTAAAGACACAAACAGAAGCGGTATCTCTTTCAGGCCTTACACTTGTCGGAACCGTTGTCGGGCCTGACGATATGAGCTACGCGATATTTGAAGGCGGGACAGGTAACAGCCAGGAGGTCTTTGCCAAGGGAGAAGCTGTATTTAATTACGGCACATTATCAGAAATATACACAGCATCCGTGGTCATAACCCAGCGGGGCGAAAGCCAGACTCTTGAGATGCCCGAGTCCAAAAATAGAACTAAGACAAAACGGGCCGGGAAACGATCAAAATCAAACAACTCTTTTGCAAAAAAGGTCGGCAAAAGACAATATGAGCTTGACAAGAGGCAGGTCGAGCAATCCATAGAGAACCCAAAAAGAATTCTTACAGATGCAAGGCTGCTGCCCAATTTCATAGATGGAAAACAGGAAGGCTTCAAAATCAGCGAGGTTAAGACTAAAGGACTTTACGATAACCTCGGCCTTAAGAACGGTGATATACTTCTCAGGGTAAACAAACTCGAGATATCCAACCCTGAGGTAGCGATACAGGCCATGTCAACACTGAGAGGCACGAACGATATAAACCTTGATATAATAAGAAGCGGCAAAAAGATGTCCCTTAATTACCAGATAAAATAAACTTAATTTGACATAATATACGGTCAGTCAGGAGAAGCATAATGAAAAAGATAACTAATACGATAATATCATTACTATTTACAGTACTGCTCATATTCATTACAGCTACATCTTTTGCCCAGGACCAGGCTGCTTCCCTGACAAATGATGATGATTCAAAGATCGCCTTCAACTTTATCGATGTAGAGATACCGACCATCATTAAATTCATAAGCAAAATGACCGGTGACAACTTTATATTCGACGAAAAGATAAAAGGGAAGATCACTATCGTGGCCCCTACCAAGCTGACCCTTGATGAGTCATTTACCATGTTCACATCAGTGCTGAATATGAAAGGCTATACTATAATCCCTGCCGGCACTAAAACATACAAGATAGTGCCGTCTTCTCAGGCAAAACAATCGGGTGAGATACCTACAGGCAACGAGATGCCTATCAATGAAGGCTTCATTACCAAGATATTGACCATTGAGCATATCAAGGCAGATGATGCCCTGAAGTTCCTGAGGCCTGTAGTCTCAAGGAACGGCCACCTATCGGTCTTCGGCCCGCGCAACCTTCTACTTATTGTTGATTCTGCAATTAACATTGAGAAAATTTCCACTATCCTTAACAGGATCGACCAGCCTCCTACACATGAGGAACCGACCAGAATAAATGTCTATTTTGTTGAGCATGCTGATGCTACAGAGCTTGCCAAGGTCCTTGACGGCATAATCAAAAGCACAAGAGTTGCCAGACAGACAGCGGCAAAAGACAAGCAGGCACCGCTTAAGGATTCTGTATCAAGGGTCAGCATAACGCCTGACAAGGCAACAAACTCATTGATCATAGTCGCACCTCCGGCAGACTATGACAATATCCTTGAGGTTATAAAGTCTCTGGATAAGAAACGGAAGCAGGTCTATGTAGAAGCTATGATAATCGAGGCTTCTTTAGATAAATTAAAGGATGTAGGAACAAAGTGGAGAGCTGCACTCACTCGTAATAATGGCGATTATGATGAGCCGGTATTGGTCGGAGGCCTTGGTAATGTAAGCTCATCAACGATATCATCCATTATCAGCGGACTGTCCGGTTTTTCAGCAGGCGGCATGGGTAACTTCCTCACAATCCCGGGGTCAGCACTCGGGTCCGATGCAACCTCCATTACAGTCCCCGGATTTGCAGCCATCTTCAGCCTCAGCGATTTTGAAGGAGCCATAAACATACTCTCAACTCCACAGCTCCTGACATCAGACAATGAGGAGGCAGAGATACATGTAGGTGAGAACGTACCATTCATATCAAAAAGAGAGGGAAATGTCACAACCTCAAACACATTCAGCACAAATATTGAGAGACAGGATGTCGGCATAAGCCTAAAGATAACCCCGCAGATTACAGAGGGGGACTATGTGAAGCTTGATATATACCAGGAGATATCATCTGTAAAAGAGACATCTGAAGCCATACTTACAACGGTCGGCCCTACAACCACCACACGCTCAACAAAGACATCAGTTGCTGTTAAGGATGCTCAGACAGTGGTAATAAGCGGACTTATGCAGGAGACTGAAGAAGAAGGCATCAGCAAGATCCCGCTGCTTGGAGACATCCCGCTGCTGGGTTGGTTCTTTAAATATAAGGATACAACAAAGACCAAGAAGAACCTGCTTCTATTCCTAACGCCTTACATAATCTCAGATGCATCTCAGCTGGCTGATATTACTGAGATGAAACACAGGGAATTATCTATGAAAGAGAAGTATTATTACGATAGTGAACTTATGATAAGGTTCAATGATAATATCTCAGAGAATGCAGCAGAAGAGATAATCTCTCAGAATGGTGCAACAGTACTGAACGCCATTGAAAAGCTGAACATCTATCATGTCAAGCTTAAGAAGAAGCAGGATGTTGAGGATGCGATGGAGCTCTTCTCTTCATTCCCTGAGGTACGCTACGCAGAGCCCAACTTCAAGATAGATATAAACAGAGGCAGGCCGGAAAAGACGTTCCCAACCTCCCCTTCTAGAGAGACCTCCGAATTAAAAGAGGAGACCCTGAAATACTTCGGCCCTAACCACCACCCCCTTACCGGCCTCAACAGGAGGTAGCCTTTTGGAACTACTTGAAAGGATAGACGAGGAAGATATAGAGCTGTCCCTGCTGCAGGACCTGCCGCTCTCTTTTGTTAAGGGCAATGTCATGCTTCCCCTAAAAAGCTCTGATGGTGAGCTGCTGGCTGCAGTATCAGACAGCAGCGGAGTGTCAGCACTCAGGGATCTTGCAAGAAGCCTTGACCTCAAACCCCACCCTGTCAAGGCGAGCGAAAAGCTCATTATTGATACCATAAACAGACTCTACAGCCAGACAAGCAAGGTTGATGAGGTAATGGGCGATATAAAGGGTGAGGACCTTTCAATGATAGCGACTGAGTTCGAGTCCCCCAAGGACCTTCTGGAGCTTACTGAAGAGGCTCCTATAACGAGACTTATCAATGCCCTGCTTCTTGAAGCTGTTAAGGAACGCGCAAGTGACATACATGTAGAACCTTATGAGAAAGGGGTAGATGTTCGGCTGAGGGTTGACGGCATACTGCGCAAGATACTTAGTCCGCCTAAGATCGTGCAGGACGCTCTTATCTCAAGGATAAAGATCATAGCGAATCTTGATATTGCTGAAAAACGACTGCCCCAGGATGGAAGGATAAAACTTCTGGTCGGCGGAAGAGATATTGACATCAGGGTCTCCATAATACCTACCGCTCTCGGTGAGAGGGCTGTGCTCAGGCTCCTTGACAGGCAGGCCGGGGTAATGCACCTTGAGTCCATGGGACTGACCGACTCTATTCTGGACCATTACAAAGATGCCCTTTCAAGACAGAACGGAATAATACTTGTAACAGGTCCTACCGGCTCAGGAAAGACCACAACACTTTATGCGTCGCTTCTGAAACTCAATACCGAAGAGAGAAACATAATAACTGTTGAAGATCCTGTAGAGTACCAGCTTGCAGGCATAGGACAGATGCATGTAAACCCGAAGATCGGACTTACCTTTGCCTCAGGCCTCAGGGCCATACTGAGACAGGATCCTGACATTATGATGGTCGGAGAGATCAGAGACCTTGAGACGGCAGAGATATCTGTCCATGCGTCACTTACAGGCCATCTCGTCATGAGCACCCTCCATACAAATGATGCCCCAAGCGCCATCACAAGACTTATAGACATGGGTATAGAGCCGTTCCTTGTTGCCTCTTCGCTGATCTGCGTGCTTGCACAGAGGCTTGTAAGGGTCATATGCCCGCACTGCAAAGAATCATATAAGCCGACTCCTCAGGAAATATCTTATCTTAATGCACCCGAAACGCCTGAAGCGCTTTACCGTGGAACAGGCTGTGACAAATGTCTCAGCAAGGGCTATCTCGGAAGGACAGGGATATACGAACTGCTTGAGATAACCCCGGAAGTGAGAAAGATGACGGTCGAAAGAAGAGATTCCCAGGCCATAAGGGATGCGGCCATCAGATCGGGTTTCAGCACCCTTAAGGATAATGCTGTCGATAAAGTTCTTAAGGGTATAACAACAATAGATGAAGTACTAAGAGTGACCCAGAAGGACATTGAAGAGCAGAAGATATAGAACAGCCGGCAGCGGCGCTCGTTTAACATCCTCTTCATTTACCATAGTCCAATAATAATATGCCTGTATTTAAATATCGAGGTTATAACCAGACGGGTTCAGAGATAGCCGGAACTATTGAGGCTGACGGCCGTAGAGATGCCGCCCTTAAAATAAAGGCAAGCGGCATCCTGCCCAAAGATATAAATCAGTCAGGCATAGATCTTAGGAAGTCTTTCTTGAAGAGATCCTCCCCGATAAATCTCTCCACTGTAACAAGAAGCCTCTCCACATCACTATCAGCGGGTGTGCCTCTTGTGGATGCTTTAGGAGCAATAGCACAGGAGCAGAAGGGAGTATGGGGAAGTTTCCTTATCGATATCAAGGATCAAGTAACCGCAGGAGCGTCCCTCACCAAGGCGATGCAGGCACATAAGGATATCTTTCCTGAATTTTACACAGGAATGGTATCAGCCGGTGAAAGCAGCGGAAAACTTCCTGAGGTACTTATGAAGCTTGCCGACTTTCTTGAAACAGACACAAAGGTAAAGAACAAGGTTCAGACAGCCCTTATATACCCGATCTTCATGGCATCCGTCAGCATAATCGTAGTAACATTCCTATTTATATTTGTAGTGCCGAAAATCACGAGGATATTTGAGAATACCTCTGCCGCATTACCGCTCATAACCGTTATCATGATATGGATAAGCAATATCTTCCAAAAGTTCTGGTGGCTGATACTGCTGGCATTTGCAGGCATCACTTTACTATATAGAAAGGCAAAAGAGTCAAAAAAGGAGCTTATTGATTCACTGCTTCTCAAAGACCCCTCAGGCATACTCATGAGCCTTTACATGATGCGCTTCTCAATGACTATGTCTTTTCTGCTTTCAGGCGGGCTGCCTATCCTAAGGGCTATGCGGCTTACTTCACGCGCAATAGGCAACATAAGGCTTAAGAATAGGATACTTGCTGCTGAGGAGTCGGTCTCTCACGGCGCACGCCTCTCAAGCAGCCTTGAAGAATTCCCGCCTACCCTTCTGCAGATAATATCAACCGGGGAACAGACGGGTAAGCTTCCTGAAGTATTAAGCAGGATATCTGACTCGTATGAATCAGAGTTTGACAGAAAACTCCAGCGACTCATAGGACTGCTCGAACCGTCGCTTATACTTCTGATGGGGCTTGTCGTAGGGTTCATAGTTATAGCTGTACTGCTGCCGATATTTGAGCTTAACCAGCTAATTAAATAAATACATATTGCAACTTTATCTATTTCAAAAGGAAAGGAAATCATGAAACCTAAAAGAAAATACCATAGTAAAGATCATCATCGATCAGGATTCACCCTTATAGAGCTCATGGTCGTAATTGTCATACTGAGCGTTCTGGCTATGTTCGTAGCACCGAAACTGATAGGGAGAACTGATGACGCCAAAGTTGTTGAAACAAAGGTGCAGATAAAGAACTTTGAGACAGCGCTGAAGCTCTATAAGATCGACAACGGTTTCTACCCCGACACTGAGCAGGGCCTTGACTCATTGATATCAAAACCAACTGTAGGCAGGTCGTCTGAGAAGTACAGGGATGGCGGCTATCTGGAGACGAACAGGTTAAAGCCCGACCCATGGGGTTTTGATTATATTTATCTCGCTCCCGGAATGCAGAATGACTACGACATTATAAGCTACGGTGCAGACGGCCAGCCCGGTGGAGAAGGTTTTGATGCAGATATCATCAACTGGGACATGTAACAAAACAGGGAATAGGGTGTAGAGAATAGAGAACAAGGACATGTTAAGAAGAACGATCATCAGCAATCACGGCTTTACCCTTTTGGAACTGATCCTTGTACTGGTGATCATATCAATAGCCACCGCACTGATCATGCCCTCCTTCTGGGAGCCTCCTGAGAGCGCTCTTAAATCCGAGGCCAAACATATCAGCAGCACGATGAGATATGTATATGATGAAGCCATTGGACGTAAAGAGGTCTATGCCTTCAGCATCAATCCAGAGACAAGCTCCTGGAGTTTTGAAGGCGGAAGCGAATCAAGATCCTTCAAGGCAAAGAATAAAGTTAAGTTCAAGGATGTTCTGGTTCCATCCACCGGCGAACTTACCAAAAAAGAGGTGACTGTAAACTTCGGGCCTCTGGGGCCGGAAGAGCCTATTGTTCTTCATCTCACCAGTGATGATATTGAATACACTGTGATCTTTAATCACCTTAACGGCAGGAGCAAGATACTTGAGGGATATGTTCTTTAAATCACCAACACTCAACCGCCGGCCGTCAAGTAACGGCTTCACTCTTCTTGAGGTGATGATAGCGCTTGCAATTATCGGAGCCACCCTCACAGTCTCACTCTATACGGTAAACTTTCATGCTGAAGTCTCTTATGAGAACGGGCTTAAGACAAGGATGCTTCTTCTTGCAAAAGAGAAGCTGAGGACTATTGAGATCGACCTTGAGGAGTCAAGCGGCCCGATCGAAGGAACAGACTTTACATATGAAAGCAGTGTCAGCGAATCTGCTTTTGACGAGATCATTAAGCTGCAAGCTGTTGTAAGGGGGTATGACAAGGAATTTACTATGAGCAAACTTGTTCTGAAGAAGGCAGGCACGGCCAGTTGGTCACTGCAGACGGAATAAGATGGAAAACACATTAATGAAACGAGCACTGCAAAAAGAGACATCAGGCTTCACCATCATAGAGATGCTGGTAAGCATATCCATACTCGTCATTATTCTTGGTTCGGTCTACGCAACATTCTTTACTGTAAATCGCGCTGCAGAGAGATTCGACAGTGTATCTTTGAAATATCAGGAAACACGGACTGTGCTGGATATAATAAGACGAGAGATAGAGAGTTCAAAGTTTGAAGGCAACTTCAGCAAAGAAGCAACCTTTACCCCCTTCTCATTCAAAGACAAAGACATTTTTGGAAAGACAGCATCTGAACTTACACTAACCTCATTCTCATTCAGGGGAAGCGGGCTCAATCTGATATCTTATTTTGTTAAAGAGGAGGACGGTGTCCTAAAGCTATTCAAACAGGAGTCGCCCGCACTGCAGGAATCAGATGGGTATTCTCTTGAGATGATAAACGGCATAGAGAGTTTTACTGTTGAGACTCTACATGAAAAGAACTGGGTAAAGGTATGGGACGCCCAGGAGGCCAAGAAACTTCCCGATATGATGAGAGTCACAATAGAGTTTGATGCTAACGGGAAGACCGTGAGCCTCAGGGAATATGCCAAACCGGTAGTAGGTTTTCAATTATGAAATATACTGCTTTAAAAAAATATTCGTATGAAAGACAGCGCGGCTCAGCGCTTGTGATCGTCCTTCTTCTTGTGGTAATGATAACAACCCTTGTGGTTGAGTTTGCCTATGACATATATGCAGACACATCCGCTGCATCAAACTGGACAAATGCTCAGAGGGCAACCCTTATAGCCAAGTCAGGTCTGGCCTTCAGTGCTGAATATTTGAGGAGTGAAGTGAAGGGCTCTCATGCCACTTCTACAAGAGCGATAACACTGCCTGTGCCGATAGATTTTGGCAGCAACAGCCAGCTTATCTTAAGTGTCGAGGACGAAGAATCAAAACTTAACATAAATAGGATTGAGGAAGAGAAGTACCTCAACATGTTGAAAAGGCTTCTTGAATATCTTAATATAGACCCAGATGTCGGATACGCTATCCTTGACTGGATAGATAAAGGCAGTGAGCCTAACCTCTCCAATTCCGAAGAGCATGCAAAGGACGCCCCCTTATGGAGCGTGGATGAGCTAAAGGATATTGAGGGAATAGACCTTGCTATTTTCAATAAGCTAAGCCCTTTCATAACCGTGCACGAGACCGGCAACGACATCGGCAGAGGGAGTGTTAATATCAATACCGCCCAGCTGCCTGTACTGATAAGCCTACATGCTGAAATGACAGAGAGCCTTGCACAGAATATTATTGATTACCGGAAAGCAACACCTTTTAAGGACCATGCTGAATTAGCTGACCTACCAGGCATGGGACAAATAGGTGCGGGTCTAATGGGTGGTTCTATTAAAACCAATAGCGATCTTTTCAGGATCTCGGCTATCGCAACATCCAATGAGATCACAAGGATAATTGAGAGTGTAATGGACACTTCGATGGATATCTACTACTGGAGAGAGGGATAATTCAATGATTGGATTCATAGACTGGACAGAGAACGCACTCCACTTTTATACATTCAATAAAAGCAACGGCCGCTTTACCCATGAAAGCACCCGCTCTATCGATATTGATAATAAGGTAGACACCGCCTCTCTATCAGGCTTATCAGATTCCGGACTGCGCCATATCTACCTCAGCCTGCCTGCCTCACTCCTCTCTCTCAGGGAGCTTGAATTCCCATTCTCTGATGAAAGAAAGATAGCAGACACTATCGCCTATGAGCTTGAGGGGCTGCTCCTGAGCGACACAGACAGCTTTTCCATTGACCATATAGTCACAGAATCCGGTGATGACAGAAGTAAAGTTCTTGCTGTATGCATTAACAAAAAAGAGCTTTCAGAGATAATAAAGACATTCTCTTCAGCCGGGCTTGAACTTAAGGTGATCACCTCACTGGACCTCAGGTTAAGTGAATATCCTTCTCTGGCAGAACCGCAGAATGATGAGCAGGATATTGCAAAAAGAGCTAAAGCAGCAGGTGAGGAACTTATAGACCCAACAGTCGATCTGAGGCAGGGAGACCTATCCTTCACAGGCGACATTGATCTTATGAAGAAGGCCTTCCGGTTCACCGCCATAATTGTGCTGATTATTTTACTGCTTGCAGGCGTAAGCTCCACTATCAAATACAGGTCTCTTCAGAAAGAGAACAAAGCGCTCACCGGTGAGGTCGAAAGGGCATTCCGAAGCGCATTTCCTGAAGATACCAGGGTGGTTGATGTCTCAAGACAGTTCAAGGGAAAAGTGAATCTCCTTCAAAAGAAAAGGAAGGTGCTTGCAGGTGTTGCCGTTCTGGAGATATTAAATAGTACGACAGAGGTGCTGGACGGCGTTGCCACTCTAAGCGAGTTCAAGGCAGACGGAAGCAATATTATACTTAAAGGTGTTGTGTCGTCCTACAAGGATGTTGAGGCGCTTAAAGAATCCCTTATACTCTCCTTTGATAATGTGAATGTTACCGAGTCCGAATCAACAAGCAAAAAGAAGATAAGGTTCACTATTATCATGAAGGAAAAACAGGTATGAGAAAAAACATGACAGACTTCCTTCTTTCAAACAAATGGCCCCTTCTGCTTATAAGCCTGATCGTACTGGCGTTGGCCTATATAGTAACTATCTCCGCATACAACGGAAGTGCTAATAACAAAAATAGCACCCTCACTCTTCAACTCGAGGAGATAAACTCACTAAGCGGGGGCCTGATCAAGATAAAACATCTTGTTGAGACACGCGAGAAGAAGCTTAACAGCGGCAGGAATAAAGGTGTAGTAACGATACTGGATGAGATACTGGACAGCCTTAAACTGCAAGCGGGAAAGCTTAAACCTTCTGATAAAAAGAGAGTGAACGATTACACTGAAGAGAATGCTGAACTTGAGATAAACAGGCTTGACCTTAATGAGGTAGTCAATCTTCTCCACAGGATCGAATCCTCACCTTCCCCTATGAAGGTCAAGTCGGTCAATATACAGCCTGTATTTGACAACAATGATCTTTTTATCATTAACCTTACAGTATCACTGCTCTCCAGGTCCTGATAAATACAGCAGGAATACAGATGAATAAGATACTCGCCCTTCTATCCACTGCCGCAGCACTCATAATATTTGTTCTCCTTCTATGGTATGTTTCAGTCCCGCAGGAACTTATAGAGAAGCAGATCAAGAGATCAATAGCACGCTCGTTAGGCAATGATATCACCGTTGAGATAACGGGACTAAGCAAAGGCCCTCTATTCACATTGCACTTCGACAGGATCGAGATATACAAAGATACACTTCACGCATTGACCATTACCGACCTTTCTACTCAGATAAACCCTCTATACATTTACAAGAAGAATATTGAGCTATCCTTGAACGGCAAGATAGGCACAGGTGATATAAGAGGAACATTCTTGCTGCCAGACGGCGGTTCTTTTAGTGCCCAAAAGATTGAGCTGGCATCTATCCATTACCTGAAGGGGCTCGGCATTGAGAGCAGCGGCTACCTTTCGGCTGATGCCATTCTCAATAAGAGCTCTTCAGAGATCAGGTTCACAGTAGGTGATCTCAATATCAGCAAATCCCCTCTCAGCGTAATACCGCTTATCAGCTCATTCAAAAGCTCGCAGGGGATGCTGACAGTAGCGGGTGATAAGCTGTCAGTCAGATCACTCAGCCTTGACGGCGACAAGGGTTACGCCCGTGCAAAAGGATACATCAATAAAGGCATGGTTGATATGAAATTTGAGTTCATGCCTGAATTTGGAAAACTCGAAGAGTTTGAAAAGATACTGATAAAACAATATGAGTCTTCCCCGGGTTATTATGTTTTCCCTTACAGAGGAAGTCTCCCTATATAGAACTGCAACCTTACGAAACGAGTTTTTTCGCCGCCTCAGATACTTCTTCAAATGCTGTAGAGTGTTTCTTGATTGCTCCCTTAGCGTCAACCTGCGGATAAAAGAGCGACTGATGTTCAGGCACATTAATTGTTCTAAAGAATGCTGTCGCAGTAGCATCCCCGCACGTAAAGCCGATCTCCTTCTTCATGCCCCCTACAAGCATCAATAGCCCTTTTCTTCCATATTCACCCTCAGGGATAGGACGTTTGAGCAGGTACTTTTCACACCAGAAGGACTGGCACCTGTCTATCATCGCCTTTATCTGTGCTGAAAGTGCAAAGAAGAATACAGGTGAGGAGATGATGAATCTGTCTCCCTCGCGGATAGCTTTATAGATTATATCCATCTCATCCTTAACCTCGCAGATACCGGTCTCGTCACACCCGCCGCAGTTGATGCATGGAGATATCTTCATCCTGGCAGGCTTGAAGACAGTAACTGTATGTCCTTCTTCTTCGATAACACGAAGAGCTTCATCAAGAAGAAGTTCTGAATTGCCTTTAGCCCTCGGGCTTCCCAAAAACGCTATTACCTTCATGCGATATAATAATCTATTTCATTGAATATTTGCCTGTCTTTTTCATTTCCTTTTCATTATTCACCGTTACACTTCCGTACTATTTCTCAAGATAAACAATAATTAACCACAATATTTTATGATTGTTATCATTACATGCGCACGACTATAATTTTCTTTTATGAATCATTTATATAAAATACAGATGACAAGTGGAAAATACTCAGATATTAAATCAGAAGAACCAAATACCAAACAGATGCATTCGATGATGCCGGACATTGGGAAAGACAAAAAGAACAACATAGTATAATCCTATGATAACCACCATTGAAACATTTTTAAAAAGAGAATCATCCGCAGGCATAATGCTGATGATAGTCACTGCTATTGCCCTGATTTTACAAAACAGCGGACTGTCTGAGTTATACAATAATTTCTTACATACTCATGTAGAAATACGATTTGGCAATTTACAAATTGCCAAACCCTTATTACTTTGGGTTAATGATGGGCTGATGGCGGTCTTTTTCTTTCTCATTGGGCTGGAGGTTAAAAGAGAAGTCATTGAAGGGCATCTCTCTTCTCTGGGACAGGCTGCGTTGCCCGGGATAGCTGCTGTCGGAGGCATGGTTGTTCCTGCTTTGGTATTCATTGCATTTAATAAAGGTGAGTCATTTGCAATGAAAGGCTGGGCAATACCAACTGCAACCGACATTGCTTTTGCATTGGGTGTTTTATCGTTACTGGGGAGGAAGGCTCCCATCTCTTTAAAAGTATTTCTCTTGGCGTTGGCTATTATTGATGATTTAGGTGCTATCATTATCATTGCATTGTTTTACACCAGTGAATTATCTACTGTATCTATAATCATCGCATCAATTGCTCTTACTATCTTGTTCACTATGAATAGAATGGGCGTTGCCAATAAAGCAGCTTATATTTTGGTCGGTATCGTGCTTTGGGTGAGTGTATTAAAATCAGGTGTTCATGCCACTCTATCTGGTGTCGCACTGGCATTTATGATACCTTTAAGCTGTAAAAACAGAGCTGGCAAAACCTTCTCAATGAGCAAAGAAATGGAGCATGGTTTGCACTATTGGGTAGCCTTTATGATATTACCCCTTTTTGCTTTTGTTAATGCAGGTGTTGATTTAAGAGGAATTTCTTTACAGGGAATGCTAAATCCTGTCCCTATAGGAATAATGCTCGGGTTATTTATCGGCAAACAACTGGGCGTGTTTGGTTTCAGCTGGCTTGCAATCAAGGCAGGAATTACAAGCTTGCCAAAAGACAGCAGCTGGAAACAACTCTATGGGGTATCCATTCTTACGGGCATCGGGTTTACCATGAGTTTATTTATTGACTCATTAGCTTACAATGATGCTCAGGTTTATCATTTTGCAGATAAACTGGCAATTCTCCTGGGTTCATTTCTTTCTGGTATCGTTGGGTATCTTGTATTGAAAAGCTCAAAAGAACAGGAAAGTTGAATTAAAATTCGTGGATTAAGGTTCCCACAATTCACTGAGGGACGCGAAAAGAGCACGCGCCCCTCAGTGAAAACATTATCTACTCAATCTTAATCCACCTTACTGAACATCTTTTTGGTCGCCCCGCAAATAGGACATTCATCAGGAGCCTCACCCTCAACTGTATTGCCGCAGATCTGGCATACATAATAATCAGTTTCATCATTGTTGCCGAGTGTATCCAGTGCTTTTTTGTAAAGAGCTGCGTGTATCTTCTCAACCTCATTTGCAACATGGAAACTTCTCTGCGCCATGGTATTGCCCTCAGCCTTTGCACTCTCTATCATGCCCGGGTACATTGACTCAAATTCAAATGTCTCACCACCTATAGCTTCCTCAAGATTCTCCTTAGTGCTTTTAATGCCGTCAAGTGCTTTGAGATGATTGTGAGCATGCACGGTCTCTGCCTCTGCTGCAGCCCTGAAGAGCTTTGCTGCCTGTGCGTACCCCTCTTCATCAGCCTTCTTTGCAAATGCAAGGTACTTTCTGTTGGCCTGTGACTCGCCTGCAAAGGCATCCTGCAGGTCTTTTTCTGTTTTTGACATGATATCCTCCTTTAGTATGATCTCTAAGTCATCTCCGCAGACGGGTTTTCCTTAAAAAGGTTTGTCCTCACTGCAAGTGAAAATAGATAAGGATAGCTCTTCTTGAGATGCTTCATGTATAAAAGCCATTCCGATATCAAGCGGTAGTATGCCCTGTTTATATCCACTGCAAGATGCTGGTAGTCCTTCTCATGCAGGCCGGAAAGATCATCCCTTGCCTCAAGCTCATCAAGCAGGTGAAAGACCGCCCACAGCACATCAGTAAACGAGTCATGTTCAAGCAGGTTCTGGTTCTCCAGCAGCCTCATTAAAAAAACCCTCTTCTCCTTAAGAAAATCCTTAAGCCCGTCAAGATCTCCAGTTTGTGTATCTATATCCGGTTTGATCCCTGCAGCAAACTTAACGGCTTCATTAAAGTCCCTGTCAGTCCACTCGCCTGATACGATGAGATGCGTGTTACCCACAAGCGCCCTCTTGTTCAGCTCAACAAAATGCTTTAAGAGCCCGTTCCCGACCTCGCTAAAGAAGGTTCCGATGACCATATTCATCTTCTGCATCAGAATGGCTTTCTCACGCTGCTCAAGAAGGCGGTGGATAATAAGCGTCACAAGAAGCACCTCGATAGGCACAAATGCAATATCCCCGACCAGATAGATAAATATATGATGGGAATCCCTGAACCACACATAATGGATCGTATAAAAAAGCACCGACAGGCTGATCAATATCAAACCGAGACTCACCTGCCACCTAATATTCTTCATTAATAGTATCCTCTTCTGTTAATGGTTGTTATTAAAAATCTATCTTACCAGATGCGCCGGCCATATCTACAGCATGTATCTCAAGAGCATCCTTTCCAAGGAGCAGGTCAACAAGTGACTGCGGTGCGCTCCTGTACTTCAATGTGGCTGTCACATTAACCGGAGCGACGGCATCATCCGGTATGTAGAAGGTATATGTTTCAATGGAGAACCCCTTTGGCGGGATCCTCTTGTCTGAAAGTATCCTGTCAGCCTTTGCAACATTCAGCACCGGCTCGCCCTTGCTGTTTCCCAGCAATGTATTATACATGACCGCATTGGGATCAACATTGCCCTTGCTGTCGATCTTGCCGGATTCAAGCAGTACATTACCAGCAGCATCGGTTATCCTGACATCCAGCCACATCTGCCTTACCTCAGTAAGCCCCGTAGGCAGATAATGACCAGCTCCTGAATTGATGACCTTAACCCTGATATGAGAGAGCTCATTGGTCTTGTACTGAGCATTTGTTATGAGTTCAATATCCGCAGCATTCTGAAGCCTCTCAACAGCCATATCAGCATGCATCTCACTGCCAAGCAGTTTCGGCACTACAGAATTACCTCCTACGAAATAATGTGTCCATATATGCTCCCTATCCGGCCCGCTTACAGCGGCTTTGCCCGGATTATCAGGCCGCTCGGTCTTGCCGGTTGCAGGCACTCCGGGCCTTTGCCTCATATGGCAGTCCTGACAGTTAACGGTTGTTTCAGGATCTCCTGTATTATAGGGGCTGTTCTTCCACTCAGTATATGTCTGCTCTATAGGCAGGTTATTTGCTGAGTGAGAGACATTGTGGCAGAGAGCGCAGAATTCAGACTTTGTATGAAGCTCTGAATACTGTGTCGGGTGATAATCTGAGTCTGAGTCCTTAAAAGGCCCAAGCATGATCGATGGATCATCCTCTCCGCCTCCGGGCGCTACATCATAACCCGCATCGCCGAGGTGCTTGACCTCGTTTATATTGTGACACCAATTGCAGAATATTCCCTGTGCCGGAAGATCTGCAAGCTTGTCATAATCATCACCCGGAGATGATATTAAATATGACCTGAAACCCAGAGGTGTGTGGCACTTAACACATGCCTTCATCTCAAGAACCTCATCAGTGCCGACAGCCTCTTTAAAGAAATACTTGGTTGCGGCACGCCAGAGGGGGTCAACAAAGGCCTTGCTGTGCATAGAGCCGTTCCATTGCTTGAATATTTCAGAGTGGCAGAGCTTACAGACATCAGGATCAATGAACTGCTCTACCCTTACTCTTTTAAAATCAAATATACCATGTTCATCTACCTTAACCGGCTCCTTCTCAACCTTTGCAGGTTTCTTGGGGATTATAATTGGGGGAGCTTCTTCTCCGCCGGCAAGATAACGGGCGATAGCTAAAGCATCCTTTTCTGAGATCGTTCCGCTTGCATATGTTGCCATTCTCTTTGTAGTCCTCTCCCATGCTTTTAGTTCCTTCTTTTTTGATAAGGCACGTTCAAGTGAATGGCATTTACTGCACCTGCTCTCAAACAGCTCTTTACCGCTTAGCCCTGCAGCATCTGAGTAAGAAGCTATGGTTAATATCGTTACAACTAAAAGACTAAGCAGTACCTTAGCGGTCATTGTTTACTCTCCTTTTCTATAGGTATTGAATTAAATATATCATAGTACATAATAATCCTTATTTTTAGAAAGTACATATTATATGTACTATTGTCAAGCCGGCTTTCAATTTTCAATATCACTGTTACAATAGAAAAACTTTAAATCTCAACCCTAACAGCATCTTTTTTGTTAAAATCTAATACACTTTTAATATCATGAAAAAAGATAAATACATGAAGAAGGCTCTTGGTCTTGCTGCAAGAGGAATAGGACATACAAGTCCAAATCCTGCAGTCGGTGCTGTCATCGCAAAGAATGGCAGAATAATCGCCTCTGACTACCATAGAAAGGCTGGTGAGCCTCACGCTGAGGCGCTTGCCCTTGCTAAAGCGGGCAGCAGGGCAAAAGGGGCCACGCTGTACATCAACCTTGAACCATGCTGCCATACTGATAAAAAGACCCCGCCATGCACAACATCTATCATTAATGCAGGCATAAAAAAGGTCATTGTATCCATGCTCGACCCCAACCCAAAAGTATCAGGCAAGGGGATGAAACTTCTTAAGAAGGCCGGAGTAGAGACTGAAGTTGGTGTCATGGAGGATGAGGCGCGCAGGCTGAATGAATCATTTGTAAAGTTCATTAAGACGAATATCCCTTTTACAGTGCTTAAGATAGCCCAAAGCCTTGACGGCATGATAGCCACCTCAAAAGGCGAGTCAAAGTGGATCACCGGAGAGAAGGCCAGAAAGCATGTTCACAGTATGCGAAATGAGCTTGATGCCGTACTCGTAGGAATAGGAACTGTGAAAAAAGATAACCCTTCTCTTGACTGCAGGCTCAAGAACGGAAGAAACCCGTTCCGTATAATTGTAGACAGCTCACTTAAAACAGCTCTTTCGTCAAAGGTTCTGAGTTATACCGACGGCAAGACTATCATAGCTGCTACAAAAAAGGCGGCACCTGCAAAGATAAAGAAGATAAGAAGGATGGGGCATCAGGTGCTGATCATCAGGGAGAAGAACGGGCATGTAGACCTTAAGAGCCTGATGAGGAGGCTGGGCAGGTCAGGGATAACTGGCGTAATGATCGAGGGAGGCTCATCCATCGCCGCATCCGCTCTCTCAAGCAGCATAGTCGATAAGATCAGCTTTTTTATAGCACCGAAAATAATAGGCGGCAAGAATTCAATAACATCTGTCGGAGGCAGTTCACCGGCTTCACTGATCAGCGCTCATAAAATTAAAGACATGAAGACGCAAAGGCTCGGTGATGATCTTCTGTTTGAAGGGTATTTAAAGAAGTAGGTTTTACTTCTTATGTTTACCTTGCTTCTGCTATACGCGGGCTATCTTATTGTACAGCCATCCAAAGACCGAACCAAAAATCAACCCGTCAAAAAAACCTATAGCAAGCCCTACGAAAGAGCCTTGGATAGAGATGCTGAAACCCGGATATATTGACTGCGGCAATGACTCAAGAAAAGACTTGCCGTAATCGGTATAAAAGCTTATTACAGTTAAAATCATCAGGGTTACGCCCCAGAGGATACCTGTTGTAATGCCAAGAGATACTGGTTTAAATTTCAAAGCCTTCCTCCTTCTATTTGCTTCCGGTTTCTGTATTATACCTTTTCAGCTTCCTGTCTGCCTCTATCACCCGCTCAGCATTGTCTCCGTTAAGCTCCCATGAATACTCGCCATCGGCGTTTCTCTTAAGCTTTATCTTTACAGGCTTTTCAGGCTTTACCTTCTGTATCTCCTCAACAGTGACAAAACTGCTTTTATCCCTGCTCTCACTGCCGTTCACACCAGAACAGGCCTGAAAAAACATAAGTGCCGAAATGATCGGCAATATCCATAATATATTTATAGTTTTCAAATTCAGCCTAATAACTCTTGTATTTATTGGTTATGGGAAACCTTCTGTCCCTGCCGAAAGCCCTGGGGGTGATCTTTATCCCCGGCGGGGCCTGCCTTCTTTTATACTCGGAAAGGTCGATCATCCTGATTATCTTCTGCACACATTTAACATCACACCCAAGCTTCATAATCTCATCAAAACCGAGGTCATCCTCCACATATGCTTTAAGCACCGGGTCAAGTTCAGGATATGGAGGAAGCGTATCAGTATCAAGCTGGTCCGGCTTAAGCTCAGCAGTCGGCTCTTTCCAGAGTATGTTTTCAGGGATGAGTGCCATTCCCTCATTCTCATTACGCCACTCACATAGCTTATAGACGAGCGTCTTTGGGACATCCTTTATCACTGCAAAACCTCCGGCCATATCACCATACAGCGTTGCATATCCCACGCTCATCTCTGACTTGTTGCCTGTTGTAAGGACAAGCCATCCGAATTTATTCGAAAAGGACATCAGGATATTTCCCCTGATCCTTGCCTGCAGGTTTTCTTCTGTCGTATCAGTATCCATCCCTTTGAAATCCTTTGACAATGTCCTTAGAAAGGCCTTGTATACACTATTGATCGATATTGTCCTTATGTGGATGCCAAGGTTCTTTGCATGCCTGTAGGCATCCTGCCTGCTCTCCTTTGATGTATATGCAGAGGGCATGAATATCCCCTGAACATTCTCCTTGCCCAGGGCATCAGCAGCTATGGTCGCAACCAGGGCTGAATCAATCCCGCCGCTCATTCCGATCACAACACCCTTAAATCCGTTCTTGCGGACATAGTCCCTGGTTCCGAGTGAAAGAGCGCTGTATATCTCCTCCACCCCCTCCATCCTGACAACCTTCTTATTTCGGATCAAAGGCATCAGGCCGGACCGCCTCTTCCGGGGCACCCTGACCTTTAATATCTCCTCTCCCTTTGAGATCAACTTCTTTATGGTCCTGTCTGACGGTGCTGCATTCTTTCTCTTTCCGATCTCCAAGTCAAATGTTATCAGCTCCTCTTTGAACTGGCTGCCCTGCAGAAGCATCCCGCCTTCCCTGTCCATAATAAAGCTGCCGCCGTCAAATACAAGCTCGTCCTGGCCGCCAACCGTATTAACATAAGCCATGGCAGCGTTACACTCGCGGGCACGCCTTGCAACAGTATCTTTCCTGAACTCTTTCTTGCCCATTCGGTACGGGGATGAGTTGATATTTATAATCAGATCAGCACCTGAGAGTGCCTGTACCTTTGCAGGCCCGCCCTCATTCCATATATCCTCACAGATATTGATCCCAACATTTATGCCTGCGATATTGTAGACAGGATACCTGCTTCCCTGTTCAAAGTAACGGTGTTCATCAAAGACGCCGTAGTTAGGAAGGTGTTTCTTATGGTAAACGTCAAGGATCTTCCTGCCGGATATCAAAGCGGCGGCATTATAGATACCCTCACATTTATCAACAAAACCTACTATCGCGGCTATCCCGGCAACTGACTTCCTTATTTCATTAACGGCATCGATATTGTCATGAATAAAATGAGGTTTCATCAGAAGATCCTCAGGCGGATAACCTGTTAACGCAAGTTCAGGAAAAGCAACTATGTCGGAATTAAGCTTCAGCGCCTTCTTTATATAAGAAACTATCTTCTTTTGATTGCCCTGAAGGTCACCAACTGTCGGGTTTATCTGAGCAAGTGAAATTCTTATTTTCTTCATAATCAATCTGTATCTTAATGTAAGTTTTAGTTGCCGGTACTGCCAATTTTCAATTAAATGGATGCATAAATGATAATTGAAGAGGCTCTATTTGTAAAGATTAGTAAATTAACCCACCATAAAGACTCGTTGACTCGACATTTTCGAAGATATATAATGAATATACCGTTCAAGCATATAAGGAGATATGATGCTAATAAAAAGAACTAAATTCAGCAAGGCACTATTTTTTGTCACAACTATATTCCTCTTCAATATAGCCTGCTATTTTCCAACAACCTCACAGCAGGAGGTTTACGCAACCCCGCAGAGTATTCCTTCTGAATCAGAACCTGTCATTACAATGGCTGAAACGAATATTCAGGAAGGTTCAGAACCTGTCTTCACAATGGCTGAGAAGAATCTTCCAAAAGAGTCCAAACATGCCTCAACAATGACACGGCAGAAAGAGCCCGAAGATGAAGGATCATTTATGACAAAGGCCAGTCAGGCGATGTCAGAGGTTGTTGAGGCGGTCAAGCCTGCTGTTGTGAATATATCAACTACCAAGACCGTTAAGCAGCAGAGCGGTGTAAACCCCCTGCTTGACGATCCTTTCTTTAAAAGGTTCTTTGGTGACCAGTTCCAGCAGCAGCGTCAGCCTAAAGAGCGCAAGGCGACAAGCCTCGGTTCAGGTGTTATAGTCACACCTGACGGATATATACTGACCAACAACCATGTGATAAAAGATGCCGATGAGATAACTGTGCTTCTCTCTGACAAAAAAGAGCTCAAAGGTAAAATTGTAGCGAGTGACCCGAAGACCGACATATCAGTTATAAAAGTTGAAGCGGAAAACCTTCCCACAATCAAATGGGGAGACTCTGACAAACTGAAAGTAGGGAACCTTGTGCTTGCCATAGGAAGCCCCTACGGACTGAACCAGACGGTGACTATGGGAATCGTGAGCGCTGTCGGCAGGTCTGATGTCGGCATTGCCGATTATGAGAACTTTATCCAGACAGATGCCGCAATTAATCCCGGCAACTCCGGCGGCGCCCTTGTAAATGCTGAGCAGGAGCTTATAGGTATTAACACAGCAATATTCAGTACATCCGGAGGATACCAGGGGATCGGTTTCGCAATCCCGAGCAAAATGGCAAAGCGGGTTCTTGACAGTCTTGTTGAAAAAGGCAAGGTGGTCAGGGGATGGCTCGGTGTATCTGTACAGCCGATCACGCCTGAACTTGCCGGACAGTTTCAGCTTATGGACAGTTACGGCGCTCTGGTTGCCGATGTGATAGAGGAGAGCCCGGCTGAAAAAGCAGGTGTAATGAGGGGAGATGTAATAGTGGAGTTTGACAGCAATAAGGTCGATGAACCATCTCACCTGAGAAACACGGTTGCCAACACTGTGCCTGGTGATTTGATCAAGGTCGTAGTTATCAGGGATGGAAGCCCTCATACACTATGGGTGACGATCGAAGAACTCAGTACCGGGCCTGATGAGGAGGCCGAACCAACTGTCTTTGAAAATGCGCTTAAAGGCGTAACTCCAAATGACCTTACACCAGAGATAATAAGAGAGCTTAACCTGCCTCAGAAAATGAGAGGTGTTATCGTCTCTGATGTTTCAGAAGACAGCCCCTCTCTTGAAAAGCTGACAAGAGGTGATGTTATCCTTGAGATAAACAGAAAGGCTATCTCATCCTCAGACGAGTTCAACGCTATAGTATCAAAGATAAGGCCTGAGGAGGATGTACTGCTTCTGGTCTTCAGAAGAGGTGCTTCAATATTTATTTCTATCAGCGGTAAAGAGAAAGAGAAAGAGAAAGAAGAAGAAGAATAAGATAGTACAACAGAACCATAGTTCAACAGTGCAACAGTTCACAACAGGGTGTGGGATAGAATCCCGCACCCTGTTTTTATATATAAAGCATTATCATTAACCTCCCCTGCCCCTCCTTGGATAAGAGGGGATTACAAACAAGTTACTCCCTTTACCAAGTGGAGGCTAGGTGGGGTTAGCTGTTGAACTGTTGCACTGCGGAACTGCAGCTCTATTTATTTATCAGCTTGAACACATCTATAAGCGGGATATTGTGCTTCTTTGCGATCTTCCTGCAGTCCTCATACTCGGGGGTTGATTTCAGCACTTTGCCGTCAAGGCTTGAAACCTTAATATGAATACTTCCGAACTTTGTCCTTACAGTCTTCAACTCACGATCAAGAACCTTCCTTGCCGCCTTATAAGACCTGATACCGATACTGGTCGTTTCTGTAAGAATTATCTTTGTAATTATTCCCTTTTTCTCTTCATCACATAGTACCGTGAGCTTAACCCCGGGTCTGACCTTCTTCATGATAACCTGAGTAAGGCTTACATCAAGCGCTCCAGCCTTAAAGAGCATCTCCATAACATGTTCGTAGACCTGAGGATTCATGTCATCAATGTTAGTCTCTATAACTGTAACTTCACTCCCCCCCTTTACAAGGGGGGGCTGGGGGAGTGATATTTCTTCAATAAACAACCTGAGCACATTAGGATGAGGCTTAAAATTCTTACCTCCCGCTCCAATGCCTGTCTTTGAAACGGTCATTTCAGGAAAAGGCGTGAAGTCATCTGCAAGTTCGGATATTATGGCCGCCCCTGTAGGGGTGGTAAGTTCATGCTCAACCCCTGAAGAATAGACCGGGACGCCTTTTAACAACTCTATCGTTGCAGGCGCAGGAACGGGAAGGATGCCATGTTCAGTCTTTACAACCCCTCCACCCAGATTCAGCGGTGATGAATAGAGCTTATTGATGCCGAGCATATCAAAGCCGATAAGAGCACCAAAGATGTCAACAATACAGTCAACAGCACCAAGCTCATGAAGGTGCACCTTCTGAAGGGTGCTTCCGTGAACCTTTGCCTCAGCCTTAAAAAGCGATTTAAAGATAGAGAGCCCTTTAACCTTTATATCTTTCGAGAGAGTTGAGGTTTTTATTATCTTCTCAACATCCTTCCACTTCCTTACTTCTGTTTTAAAACTTTGTGCCTTTGTTCCTGACGACTTTGTGCCTATCTTTACATCTACTTTTGTAGCAGCAAAACCTGCACGCTTCACCCTCTTTGCCTCCAGTTCATAGCCCTTGACCGAAAGCTTTGAAAGCTCCTTCTTGAGCTTCTGAAGAGAGACTCCTGCATCCACCAGAGCGCCGAGAAGCATGTCGCCGCTCACCCCTGATGCACAGTCAAGATAACATATTCTGTTTTGTGATTGAGTTTTTTGGCTTGTGGTTTTTTTCATTATATTTCAGATAGTTGTAAACACTAATCTAAGTATATGCATGAGGTAATTATTGGAGCAGATTTATCTTATGCGCCAGCACACCGGCGCCGAAACCATTATCAATATTCATGACCGCTATGCCCGGAACACAGGAGTTGAGCATCGCAAAGAGAGTGGTGATCCCGCCGAGGTTTGCACCGTAGCCGACAGAGGTCGGCACAGCAACAATAGGCTTATCAGTCATTCCCCCGACAACAGATGGAAGAGCCCCTTCCATTCCGGCAACTACTATCAGGACCCTTGCTTCCTTGAGCGAGTCTTTCGCATCCATAAGCCTGTGGAGCCCGGCAACGCCAACATCATATGTGATCTCAACTCTACTGCCGAGAAACTCTGCTGTAACAGCCGCCTCTTCTGCAACAGGGATATCTGATGTGCCTGCTGTGATAACTGCAACAAAGCCTTCTCTCTTTCTTGAACCCCCTGCGACTATTACACCGGACCGCTCATAGAACTTCACCTTCTTCTTATGCTTTCGGCATAATACCTCGACCTTCTTAAAGACAGCTTTGGATGCCCTTGTGATAAAGAGCTTCCCGCTCTTCTTCAGGAGGGAGTCGGCAATGGAAGCAATATCCTTGAGCGCCTTGCCTTCGGCAAATATAACTTCAGGGATGCCGTGCCTGAGCGTCCTGTGGTGATCCACCTTGGCAAATTCCATGTCTTCATATGGAAGGTGCTTCAGAGTATCAAGCGCCTTGCTGACAGGAAGCTTCCCGGATTTAACCGAATCAAGGATCTTCTTTATTTTTTTATTATCCATGAAGAATGTATTGTGCCCTTCTTTTAATGCTCAGCCTTCAGACTTCTCGTCATCAGTTTCCTGACTGCATCCTTGGGAGATATGTCGCCTTTGATCGTCTTGTAGACCTGTTCCACAACAGGCATATCAACCTTATATTTCTTTGAAAGCTCATAAGCAGACTCAGATGTTGCAACACCCTCTGCCACCATCGACATGCTCTCAATAATATCCTTAAGCTTCTCCCCCTTGCCGAGCCTTGTGCCGACCGTATAGTTTCTCGACAATGAACCTGTACAGGTAAGGACAAGGTCACCCATTCCGCTAAGCCCCCTGAATGTCTTCTCCTCTGCACCCATGGCCCTGCCGAGGCGTATTATCTCTTCAAGCCCCCTTGTGATGAGTGCGGCCCTTGCGCTTGAACCGAGGCCCAGTCCATCGGATATACCGGATGCAATGGCCATGACATTCTTAAGTGCTCCTCCAAGCTCAACACCTACAACATCGGTATTAGTATATATCCTGAAGTGATCTGTGTTGAATACCTTCTGAAGCTCACGGGCGATCTCCTCGCTTTCGCTTGCAATAGTTACAGCAGTAGGAAGCTTCTTGATCACCTCTTTGGCAAAGCTCGGGCCTGAAAGAGCCGACGTTTTATGTCCTGTAAGCTCCTCAAGTATCTCTGAGACAGTGAAAAGTGTACCGTTCTCTATACCTTTTGATGCGGTGACTACATGAGCGCCTGAAGGGATAAAGGATCTCATATCCTTAAAAACCCTCCTTGTATGCTGTGTAGGTACAACACTAAGCACCACCTCAGCATCTGCAAGGACATCCTGCAGGCTGCTTGAAGGTTTTATAGTCTCGGGCAGAGATGCGTCAGGCAAATATTTTGAGTTAACCCTGGTCTTAAGTATCTCTTGAACAAGATCATCTTCATATACCCATAGAGAGACATCATGTCCCTTCTCTCCAAGAAGATAGGCAAGCGCCGTTCCCCAGCTTCCGCCCCCTATGACAGCGATCTTATTCATATTATCCTTAACTCTCAACTTTTAACTTTCAACTCTTAACTTTCTTTTTGATTTTAGCCCATGAATCCTTTAAAGTCACGGTCCTGTTGAAGACGGGCTTCTTCTTGGTTAATGTCTCCTGAAGGTCCAAACAGAAGTAGCCGAGCCTCTCGAACTGGCACATACCAGCCTCTGCAAGGGCAGGCTCTATACGGCAGAAGTTCAGCTTCTTAAGAGACTCAGGATTTATCTGCTCAAGAAAGTCATCCCCGGGTTCCGCAGAAGAAAAAAGGTGGTCGTACAAGCGGACCTCCGCATCAAGCGACTCTTTTACCGATACCCAGTGAAGCGTTGCCTTCACCTTACGTCCGTCCGGGGCATCACCGCCGCGTGTCTCAGGATCGTATGTACACCGAAGCTCAGTGACAAGCCCGCTCTCCTCATCCTTTATAACATCGGTGCAGGTTATAAAGTATGCATACCTTAAACGAACCTCCCTGCCCGGAGCAAGGCGGAAGAACTTCTTCGGAGGCTCCTCCATAAAGTCATCGCGCTCTATGTATATCTCTTTGGAGAATGGCACCTTTCTTGTGCCCATACTCTCGTCTTCCGGATTGTTAACAGCATCAAGCTCCTCGACCTGATCTTCGAGATAGTTCTCTATCACTACCTTCAGGGGGTTCAGTACAGCCATATAACGGGGGGCGGTCTTGTTAAGCTCCTCCCTTATGCAGTGTTCTAAAAGAGCCATATCAACCGTACTGTTACGCTTGGCAAAACCTATCCTATCGCAGAAATTAATTATCGCCTCAGGAGTGTACCCCCTCCTGCGCAGGCCGGATAGTGTCGGCATGCGGGGGTCATCCCACCCTGTGACATGCCCCTCTGAAACAAGCCTACTGAGTCTCCTCTTACTTAAGACTGTATGTGTTATGTTGAGGCGGGCAAACTCTATCTGCTGCGGGTGGTATATCCCGAGTTGATCAATGAACCAGTCATAAAGAGGCCTGTGGTCCTCAAACTCAAGCGTGCAGAGCGAATGCGTTATCTCTTCTATAGAATCTGACAGCGCATGCGCAAAGTCATACATCGGATATATGCACCAGTCATCACCTGTCCTGTGGTGATGTGTCTTCTGTATACGATAGATGACAGGGTCACGCATATTGATATTGCCGGACGACATATCGATCTTTGCACGGAGCGTACGGGAGCCGTCTTCAAACTCGCCCGTCTTCATGCGTTCAAAGAGATCAATGTTCTCCTCAACCGGCCTGTCACGGTAAGGGCTCTCCTTGCCAGGCTCTGTAAGTGTGCCGCGGTACTCCCTCATCTCATCGGCATTAAGGTCGCATACATACGCCTTGCCTGCTTTTATCAATTGGATGGCATACTCATGAAGCTTTCCAAAATAGTCAGAAGTGTAATACTCCCTTTCATCCCAGCTGTAACCGAGCCAGTCAACATCTTCCTTTATCGCCTCCACATACTCAACCTCCTCCTTTACAGGATTGGTGTCGTCAAAGCGGAGGTTGCATAGGCCGCCCTTATGCTCGGCAGCAAGTTCGAAATTGATGCATATCGACTTTGCGTGCCCGATATGCAAATAGCCGTTCGGCTCAGGAGGAAAGCGCGTATGCACACGCCCGTCATATTTATTCGTCTTCATGTCTTCATCAATTATCTCTCTGATGAAGCCGTATACTTTCTGAGAATCTTTATCTGACATATTGCTCCATTAGGCGTTAATACTCTCTATCGCCTTCTCCAATCTATTTATTGTTTTTTCTTTACCGACTATCTCAAGCACATCAAATATACCCGGACTTGCCGTGCCGCCCGTCATGGCAACACGTACCGGCTGCGCAAGCTTTCCAAGCTTGGTGTCGTGTTTCTCAACTATTGATTTAAAGAGAGGCTCAAGTTCTGCTTCAGTAAAAACTGATATATTCTTCAAACCTTCGTTAAGATCAACCAGCAGGTCAAGGCTCTTTTCATTGAGGAACTTCTTCTTTGCCTTCTCATCATACTCAACATCCTCAGATATGTAGTAGCGCATTGAGACAGCAAGCTCGACCAATGTCTTTGAGCGCTCCTTAAGTGTCTCCATAGCCCTGCATAGCCATTCATTATCAACAGAAACTTCATTATTTATCAGTCCGTCTTTTATCAGAAACGGCATGACAAGCTCACCAAGCTTTTCAGCAGGCGTCTCCATTATATACTGGGCATTCAGCCAGTTCAGTTTCTCCGGATCAAACACAGCAGCGGATGTACCTACATTATGAAAGGTGAACTTCTCTATAAGCTCATCCCTTGAAAAGACCTCCTGATCGCCATGTGACCATCCGAGGCGCACAAGATAGTTTATAAGCGCATCAGGAAGATAACCCTCATCACGGTAAGCGGTAACTGAAGTTGCACCGTGTCTCTTTGAGAGCCTCGCCTTGTCAGAGCCGAGAATCATGGGAAGGTGCGCAAACTTCGGCACATCATATCCAAGCGCCTCGTATATTTGAAATTGCCTCGGTGTATTGTTCAGGTGGTCGTCTCCACGGACTACATGGGTTATGCCCATATCAACATCATCCACAACTACCACAAGGTTATATGTCGGCGTACCGTCCGATCGCTGTATTATAAGATCATCAAGCTGTTCGTTAGGAAACTCTACAAGGCCCTTAACCATATCAATGACCGAGGTCTCTCCCTCAAGCGGCATCGCAAACCTGACAACAGGAGAAACACCCTCAATAATTTTATCGGAGTTCCGGCACTTGCCGTTATACTTAAGCGCCCTGCCCTCATCCATCGCCACCTTGCGTGCGGCATCGAGTTCTTCCTTGGAGCAGTAACAGTGATATGCCTTGCCCTCTTTGAGAAGCTGCTCAATATACTTCTTGTAGGTATCAAACCTGTCTGTCTGCCTGAATGGCCCCTCGTCAGCATCAAGCCCGAGCCACTTCATCCCCTCAATTATCGCCTCGATATATTCATCAGTGGAACGCTCCCTGTCTGTATCCTCTATCCTTAATATAAATGTACCGTTATTATGCTTTGCATACAGCCAGTTAAAGAGGGCTGTCCTGGCACCGCCTATATGAAGAAAACCGGTCGGGCTCGGTGCAAATCTTACTCGTATCTTGTCAGTCAAAATAATTCTCCTTAAGTTATTAAAATCAAGGGTAATTATATCATATGCGGTACAACGGTGCCCCGGAGCCGCAGTTCTACAGAGTCACTATTGCACTTTTGCGCTGTTGCCCTATAATTAAAGAATGTTCATAGGCCATTATGCAGCAGGATTTGCCATAAAGAGGAAGGCCCCGGATATCCCGCTCTGGCTGATATTCATCTCGGTCCAGTTCGTTGACATCCTCGCCTTCACCCTGATACTGCTCGGAGTAGAGAAGATCTCGTACAACCCGACAGATAACCCTTTTCTCAGAACCAGCATTGATTATGTTCCATATTCGCACTCGCTCTTCTATAGTGTTATCTTTGCGGTCTTTGCCTATTCCCTCTTCCAGCACACCAGAACACACAAATGGGGAGTCGCCCTATCAATAGGGGTTATCTCTCACTGGTTCCTTGATGCGATAGTGCATGTAAAAGACCTGCCATTATTTTTGAATACTCACAAGGTGGGGCTGGGGCTCTGGAGACTGCCGATGACGGCATTTGTCTTTGAGCTTTCGCTGCTGGTCATAGCAGCTATCTACTTTCTTCCAGGCATTGAGAAAAAGAGGCTGCATATCTTAACTATCTGCTTTCTGGCAGGCGGGTTCTTTGCCATGTTCCTCGCGCCCGAGCAGGAGGCCACACCTCAAATGGCAAGCATCGCAAGCTTGACCCTCTACACGATCGTTACAGCTCTGGCCTATTTTACAGAGAGAAAGAAAAGATAAGACATTATCATTAACCTCCCCAACCCCTCCTTGGATAAGAGGGGATTCAAAAGGTTCCTCCCTTTACCAAGGGGAGGTTAGGTGGGGTTTCACAGATCACTTCTCTTATGTTTCGGCACAACTACTCTGGCTATGGTACCTTCCTCCTTTTTAGAGGTTATATCAAAGGTTCCTCTGTTAAAGACAATCCTCTCACGGATATTAAAGAGGCCGAAGGATTTTCCGGATACAAGGCCTGCTTCAACTTCTGCCACATCAAACCCTTTGCCGTCATCCTTGACACTTACATCTATATTCTCTCCATCATCAAGCAGATAAACAACCACATTTTCAGCATCTGCATGTTTAACGACATTGAGCAGCAGTTCATGAATGGTTTTATAAAGCTGGAGGCTGATCTCACCCTTAAACCCTTTCAGTTTATTGTCTGAGACTAGATCCACATGGATAGAATGTTTGCTGCTGATATGGGCTGTAAGCCACTCAAGCGCCTGCTCAAGTCCAAGCTGGTAGAGGATCGGGGAACTCAGTTCAAATGTCAAAGACCTTGTGAAGTCTATCGTCTCATCAATATATTTCCTTATCTCATCCAAATCGTTCTTTATCTCCGGATTGCTCTCTATAAGCCTGCTCAGCTTGATCTTTGAGAGCGCCAGATACTGGCCGATATTCTCATGCATCTCCTCAGATATATCCTTTCTCTCCTGATCCTCGAGGGTAGAGAGCTGGGATATCAGGATCTGAAGCCTGTCCTTATATTGCTGGACCTGTGCCTCCACCACCTCCCGCTCTTCAATATTCAGCTTTGCCTTCCTGAGCGCAAATATAAGAATGATGATAAGGCTTAGAGCCACCAGCATCTGTATGAGGGACGACCGCAGCAGTTCTTTATTCAGTGCCGCCTTTGAGGCTGTTATATCATAATATATTTCAAATGCACCCATGAACTCGCCGTCCTTCATTATAGGTACATAAGTTTCAACAACATCCGTTATCATCCTCTGCCCCTCAAGAGACTTGCCTCCTTTTCTAACAACCTTTGAGTATCTGTTTCCCTTTGCAACCATATCATAGAAATATGCCTGCTCATTAACCTCACCTATGTCTAAAGGTTCGGTAGAATAGAGCACTTCACCCGATTTCGAAAACACCTGAAACTTGACCAGGCGAAAGTCCCTAACCACCTCTTCAACCATCATTATAAAGTCATGGCCTATGAAGTCAGTCGTCAATTCATAGTCATCCGTAAATAAGATAGTAGATGAGAGATGATGTCCGACTCTCCCGGCATCATCCTCAATGTTTTCGGTCAGCAGATTTACAAATGAAGGATAGGCAAAAAATATGTTGTACAGCGGCAGTACCACCGCGATCAGCAGTGATATAAATAAAATATTCCTTAAGAACTTTATCCTAAACATCCGTCTTCCCCATCTTTATAATTTAGAACAGAAGAGGGGAATTGGCAAATAGGACTGTTGTCCAGTTCCGCTGTTACTCTGCTATAATGTGATTAATATGGAAAAACGTCATTCTCTAAGAAAAACGGTACATGTAAGTGTCAGGCTCACTATTGAAGGCAATACCTACGATGCTTTCATAGATAATGTCTCGTATGAAGGCATAGGTGCAAACATAGTAGTGATCCCTGCAAAAGTACTTCAGCACATCCTTCCCGCAACAGTTCTTGAGATACAATTCCAAACCGGCAAATTAATGGGAACAAGCCTGAAGTGCACGGTCAAGTGGCTGAATATATCTGCAGATGATAATGGCGAAATCATTTACATGATAGGTTCTGAGATCATAAAACCACCTGCCCAATACAAAGAATTCGTACAGTCCCTGTAACACTGCTGCCCTTTAGAATAATATGTTAAAATATCTACATGATCAGAGACTGGAAGTCCCACAAACCTGACATCCACCCAACCGCTTTTATCCACGAGACTGCTGAGATCATCGGCAAAGTAAAGATAGGCAAGAACGCATCGATCTGGCCCAACTGTGTCCTGCGTGGAGATATAGAAGAGATCGTCATCGGTGAGAACAGCAACATACAGGACAACACCGTGATACATACGGACAACGGCTCACCCACTATAATAGGCAATGGGGTCTCTGTCGGACACTCAGCAATACTCCACAGCTGCACCATTCATGACACCTGCATAATCGGGATGGGCGCAAAGCTTCTTGAAGGTTCTGTGATAAACGAACAATCAATTGTCGGTGCGGGCGCGGTCGTCTCCCCGAAGTCGACCATCTCACCAAGGTCAGTCGCCATGGGAATGCCTGCCAGGAACAAGCGGGCAGTGACACTGGAGGAGTTAGAGCTTATAAAGAAGAATGCTGAGTTTTATGTTGAGCTTAAGGAGACACACCGAAAGGCTTAAAGCATTATCATAAACCTCCCCTACCCCTCCTTGAATAAGAGGGGATTCTAAATTCGCCCCTTTACAAGGAGAGATACAGAGGGGTGTCTTAATGCCCTTCATATAATATCTCTATCTCTTCCTTGTACCGCTCCATGATCTTCTTTCGCTTAAGTTTCAGAGTCGGGGTGATAAGCTCATTCTCAACTGTCCAAGCCTCTTCAAGCAGAACGACCCTGCGAACCTTTGCGTATCCCGGAAAGGCGCTCATCCGGTCAGCGATGCGCCTCACCACCCTCTTCTTAAGCCCGTCGTCATTCATATAGGATCTATCAGAGATATCAAGGCCAAGCTCTTTTGCTAGAGAAAGGCCCTTATCTTCATCCAAAACAACAAGCGCGGCAAGATATGCCTCGGCCTCGCCGATGACCATCACCTGCTCGATAAGAGGGTCCTCCTCTATTGCCATCTCGATATCAACGGGCGGCACCTTCTCCCCGTTTGACATCACGATTATCTCCTTGATACGCCCTGTTATAAATATGTGCCCATCCTCGATACGCACCTTGTCGCCTGTATGAAGCCACCCGGCGACGTTTACCGTCTCTGCAGTTGCCTCAGCATTATTCAGGTAGCCGAGCATGACACCGGGGCTCTTTATAAGAAGTTCGTCATTCTCACCTATCATTACATCAAGCCCATTGACAGGCAGCCCGACGCTTGAGGGGATATTGTCCTCTATTATATTACAGCTTATTACAGGGCCGGTTTCTGTCATGCCGTAACCCTGAAGCAGCGGCAGTCCGAGACCGAGGAAGAACCTTGCCACCTCTGAAGAGAGGGGCGCGCCTCCTGCGACTATGACCCTAAGGCTGCCTCCAAAGTGATCTCTCACCTTCTTTGCAAAGATGCTGTCCAGCAGAGGAAGAAGGAGAAAGAGCGGGCTCCATCCTCCTCTCTTCTGCGTATACTGAAAGTGCTTCCAGCCCGTATCAACTGTCATGCTGAAGAGCCTCTGTATTAACGCACTCTTCTTCTGAAGCCCGTCCTTTATCTTTGCATGTACCTTCTCAAATATACGCGGAACAGCGATCATTATAGTAGGTCTCACTTCTACAAGGTCCTTTGATAAGAGCTGTATAGAGCGCGAATAGGCCACGGCAGAGCCGGTCATCATTGGAAGATAATAACCTGCAGTCCTTTCAAACATATGCGACAGGGGGAGAAAGGAGAGAAAGACATCATTAATGTATAGATTAAGGATCTCCGTCCCCTTGCTTGCATTCCAGAGGATATTGCGATGGCTAAGCTTCACACCCTTGGGATTGCCGGTGGTCCCTGATGTGTAGACAATAGTCGCAAGGTCATCAGGCCCCAGCACCGGAAGAGTAATCTCCTCTGCCTCCGCAGGCAGCCAGTCATCCACAAAACGGATGCGCTTGTCATCCTCACATGTAAATGTATTGAGGCATATGATACGCTCAAGGCTTTCAGGCCTTTCAGGAACCGCATCAAGCCTGCTGAAGTAGTTCTCATTTCCAAGCAGAAGCACCTTTGCTCCTGCATCATTTAAGATATACGCGATATTCTCAGGGCGGTCAGTGCAGTAAAGAGGGATAACAACAAGACCGAGGCCAAGAGCGGCCTGATCCATCATCACCCACTCCCTGCAGTTGCAGACCCATATGGCGACCCTGTCTCCGGGCTTAAGCCCTTCCCTGCTGAGAGCCGTGCGCCATCTGTCCACCTCTGAAGCCATCTCCGACCATGAGGTCTTTACCCATTCCTTGCTTTCGGGATTAAAATGAATATACGCGATCCCGTCGGGGGTGCGCCTCGCCCTCTCACGGAATAGCCCATGAAGATCGTTCGCCTCTTCTGGTGAGATTATGTCAGGTCTTTGATCGGTCATGTTATTAAGTTCAATAATGCAATTGATACTATTTTAAAACATCCCAACCTTTTACTGGATGAAAACGTTCGCCATGCAGCTCTTCAAGCACGCTTAATCGCTTCAGTATATTATCAATACCTCTGGTACGGCAGTAGTTGATAAGCCCTCCCCTGAAGGGGGCAAAACCTGTACCGAATATCATGCCGGCATCAAGAAGGTCGCCATCCTCCACAATACCTTCTGCAAGACATGAGACAGCCTCATTTGCCATCCTCAGTATAAGCCTGTCAGTAAGGATATCTGATGAGGTCTCTGATGGTGCCGGTTTCAGAGTCACCTGTTTGCCGTTCTTATAACTGTAAAAACCCTTGCCGCTCTTTCTGCCGAGGTTTCCCTTCTTCACAAGCTTCCTCAGCCTCTCCGGCACGGCAACATTAAGGTCCTTTGCAAGTATCTCAGCCACGTGAAGACAAATATCTAATCCGACCGTATCTGCCAGGTGCACAGGCCCTATCGGCATCCCAAAATCAAGAGCCGCCTTATCAATGGCAGCGGGTGACATCCCCTCCTCAACCATAAGGACAGCTTCAAGAAGATAGGGCATCAGTATACGGTTCACAAGAAAACCCGGCCCGCTCTTTACAGGAAGCGGCATGCGGTCTATCATTCCTGCAAAAGCCATAGCCCTCTTTGCCTCATCAACAGAGGTGGATGCGCCAGAGACCACCTCAACAAGCTGCATCTTTGCAACTGGATTAAAAAAGTGCAGCCCAACAAGCCGCTTGGGATCGGCAAGTGCTATGCTTATCTCATCAAGCGGAATACTTGATGTGTTTGTCGCGATAAGCGCGTCAGGCCTTACTCTGGGCTCTATCTCCCTGTAGAGGTCCTGCTTTACATTTAGATCCTCAAATATCGCCTCTATCACAATATCGGCCTTTGCAAGTCCTGCAGCACCATTTACATCAGGCATGAGGCGGTCCATCGTATTTCTGACAAGCCTCGGATCCTTCAGCTTCTTCTTGAAAAGATCATGCGCCCTCTTCATTGCCGGTGCGATGAACTTCGGCTCCCTGTCCTGTAGCGTCACCTTAAAACCCTTCAGCGCAGACCACGCGGCGATGTCGCCGCCCATGACACCCGCACCGATGACATGCACATGGCTGACCGGAAAGACCGTACCCTTACGAAAAGATTTCAGCCTCTCGCCCAGAAAAAATGCCCTGACAAGGTTACGCGATGTATCACCTGTAATCAGCGAAGCAACGGAACGCGCCTCTTCCGCCATCATATTCTCCCTGATATCAGCATGCCCGGCCCACAGGTCTATCACTGCAAACGGGGCCGGGTAGTGGAAGGCACTTATCTTTGCTGCCGTCTTCTTAAGAAGCACCTTCTTAAGTAATGGACGGACATATGAATGGTTTGAAAGTCTCTGCAGAATTGACGGCTTATGCACCGGCAGCGAATCCATGATACAGCTTCTTGCCATACGCAGAAGATGCCTGTCCGCAACAACATGATCTACCAGCCCGATCTTCTTTGCCCTGCGCACATCTACGGTACGGCCGGTAAGGATCAGATCCATTGCAGCTGGAGCGCCGATCTGTTTTGTGAGGCGCAGCGTTCCGCCGAATCCCGGATGGATACCGAGCTTCACCTCAGGAAGTCCGAGCTTTGTCCTGAGCCCCTCTTCAGCCACCCTGTAGTCACATGCAAGAGCAAGCTCAAACCCGCCGCCCAGGCAGAATCCGTGTATGAGAGCAACAGTAGGAAAGGATGCCGCCTCAAGACGATCAAGCACAGACTGTCCCCGTTTTATAAGCTCCTCAGCATCCTTTATATCATTGAGCTTTGTGAACTCTTTTATATCAGCGCCCGCGATAAAACCGTTAGGCTTATCAGAGAGGATAACAGCTCCGCGCGGCTTATCAGACGGAAGCTCTTTAAGTATGTCATCAAGTTCATCAAGCACTCCGCCTGAAAGAACATTTGCTCCTGAGTCCTCCATATCAAGATGGAGCCAGACGATATTGTCAGCATCCCTCTCTATATGCCAGTTGGTATAGATCATATCGCTCATAGCATCAGTCCTCGTCCCTTTCAAGCAGCATGGCTCCGCCCTGCCCCCCGCCTACACATAAGGTGGCAACACCCCTCTTTGCCCTCTTCCTCTTAAGCACATGAAGCAGGTGCAGAACTATCCTTGCTCCGCTTGTGCCTACCGGATGGCCCATGCTTACGGCACCTCCGTCAACATTGAGGCGTTTGTGATCGATACTTCCAAATGCCGCCTCAAGGCCGAGATATCTACGGCAGTACTCTTCATCCTCCCAGGCCCTGAGACATGAGAGCACCTGTGCGGCAAAAGCCTCGTTTATCTCCCAGTAATCGATGTCATCTATCGTAAGGTTGTTTGCCTTCAACAAAGGTGTTGCCGAATAGACAGGCCCCAGCCCCATCTCGGCAGGATCAAGCGCAGCCCACCTCGTATCAACTATCCTTCCCATTACATTAAGGCCGTACTTATCAACCGCCTCCCGGCTTGCCAATATCAGAAGACATGCGCCGTCGGTTATCTGTGAACTGTTGGCGGCTGTGACGATGCCCGCGCGGTCAAAGACAGGCTTCATCTTTGCAAGTATCTCCATACTGCTGTTGCGGCGCAGCCCCTCGTCGCTCTCATAATAATTACCCTTGGTGTCATAGATGGCCTCTATCTCTTCAAGGTATCCGTCGTCCTGTGCAGCTGCAAGCCTCCTGTGACTCTCAACGGAATACTCATCCATCTCCTGTCTTGTGATACCGAAGTGATGCGCAAGCACCTCGGCTGTCTGTCCCATTGAGAGGCCGACTATGGGATCGGAGAGGCCGCACAAAAGAGCGATGACCGGTTTGAGATTTAAAGAACGGAACCTGCTCAGCACCTTTATCTTGTTTACAATGCTCTTTGCCCTTCTCCATTCATCCAGCCAGTTAAGCATATGATCGTTATACTGAAGAGGTGCGTGGCTCATCGCTTCTGTGCCTCCGGCAAGTACAAGGTTCGATCTTCCTGTTGCGATATTGACAGCAGCACTGTCAAGCGCCTGCATACCTGATGCACAGTTACGCTGCACCGTCCATGCAGGCATACACCATCCGCATCCGAAACGAAGTGCTGCCACGCGAGAAATGTTCGCCTCATGCGGACCGGGGATAACACACCCCATGATCACCTCATCAAGATCACTTGCATTGAATAGCTGTCTTGCAAGAAGCGACCTCCCTGCTGCAAAAGCCAGATCCGATGCCCTGAAGGGGCCGGGCCTGCCATGCGCCTTCAGAAATGGCGTTCTGCTCCCATCCACAACATAGACATCTTTAAGTCCTGTTTCAGTCATCCGCACATCTCCATCTGTCCTTTGGAAAGTCATCCACTCTGATGATATCATCGACCATCGGGGAGAGGGCCTTCAGCTTCTCTGCATCGTCTTCAGTGAATAATTCTTCTTTAACAGCATCCTTTAGCTCATCTTCCCTATCCCTTTGATTTATAATGCCTTTTTTTATAGCTTTTCTAAGCCTATCTTCAAGCGGTTCTGCAGCGATCGCCTCAGGCAACAGATCCTCAAGGCGCCTTAATATCTCCCCCTTATCCTCAGGAATAAATATGCCCCCGGTCAAACGATCCCTTACCGCTGATGGTGACATGAGCATACGGGCAACGCTGTGGTCAAGCCTGTCTGAAGCATGCCTGAAGCGCCTGCCAAGAGGGAATATTATCACCCTCAATATAAGTGCAACAGCTCTGACCGGGTAGTTCTTCAGAAGCTCATCAAGCGCCTCCTGTGACTTATAAAGTGAGTAGCTGCACGACCAGTCAAGAAGAGCCACCTCATCTTCAGGTGCGCCGTTGTCCTCAAAACGTTTTATAGAAGCCGAGGCCAGGTAAAGGTAGCTGAGCGCATCGGCAAGTCTTGCAGAGAGCCTCTCCTTGCGCTTAAGCGCTCCTCCCATAAGAAGGAGCGTTATATCAGAGACAAAGGCAAATACAGAACTCATGCGCGTTATCCTCCGCATATATTTACGGCTTGCAGAAGAGCCGGGCACCATGACAAACCATGAGCCGGTAACAGCAAGGAAGAACGACCTGACTGCATTACTTATGATGAATCCGGCATGGCCTGTTACAGCGTCATCAAACTCCATTGCGCCGCTTTCACTGTCCTCATTCTTTGCAGCGTTCACCTCCCTCAAAAGATAAGGGTGACATCTTATGGCGCCCTGTCCGAATATGATCATGCTGCGTGTAAGAATGTTTGCGCCCTCAACCGTTATGCTTATCGGCAGGGACTGGTATATCCTTCCGATCAGGTTACGAGGCCCCATGCATATGCCCGCGCCTCCCCTGACATCCATCGCATCATTGACGGCTGCGCGTGTGAGTTCGGTAAGGTGATACTTGACAATGGCTGAGACCACGGACGGCTCCTCACCGAGATCAACTCCCCCTGCGGTCATGAGCCTTGCAGAGTCAGTGATATAGGTATAGCCGCCTATCCTTGCAAGCGCCTCCTCAACCCCCTCGAACTTTCCTATCGGCATGTTGAACTGTTTGCGTATCCTTGCGTAAGCTCCAACCGCACGCGCAGCAAGCTTGCATGATCCTGTACTTAAAGCAGGAAGTGATACAGACCTGCCCTCTGCAAGGCAGTTCATCAGCATGCGCCAGCCCTCACCAGCGCGCTCAGGGCCGCCGATTATCTTATCTATCGGGATAAAGACATCCTCTCCCCAGTTGGGCCCTACCTGAAATGCAGAGTTCAAAGGAAAGTGACGTGTACCTATGGAGACACCGGGAGTGTCGGTTGGTATGAGCGCAAGCGTGATGCCGATATCCTCTTTCCCGCCGATCAGGTGGTCAGGGTCATACAGCCTGAAGGCCAGCCCGAGCACCGTTGCTACAGGCCCGAGGGTTATGTACCGCTTCTCCCAGTTAAGGCGTATCCCGAGCACATCCTCCTGCCCGTTATACTCACCCCTGCATACAACACCTGAATCGGTAAGGGATGCGGCATCGCTGCCAGCCTTGGGGCCGGTAAGGCCGAAACACGGAACCTCCTCTCCCTTTGCAAGTTTCGGAAGATAGAAGTCCTTCTGCTCTTCAGTGCCATAACGGAGCAGCAGCTCAGCAGGCCCGAGAGAATTCGGCACCATTACAGTTACGGCAGCGGTTATGCTGCGGCTTGCAAGCTTCATCACAACGGCAGAGTGGCCGATGGTTGAAAACTCCAGCCCGCCGTACTCTTCGGGTATTATCATTCCGAAGAAGCCCTTCTCCTTTATAAATGCCCAGACCTCTTCAGGCAGGTCCTGAAGCTCCTGTGTTATCTTCCAGTCATTGAGCATACCGCAGAGCTCTTCAACCGGCCCGTCCATAAATGCCTCTTCTTTTTCAGAGAGCTCCGGCTTTGGAAATGAGAGGAGCTTCTTCCAGTCAGGTTTTCCGCTGAAGAGGTCTCCGTCCCACCATACAGTGCCGGCCTTTATAGCCTCCTCTTCGGTAGATGACATTGAGGGAAGCTCACTCTTGAACTTCCTGAATATCCTGTCAGTTATAATCCTTCGGCGCAGTGAGGGGATATTCAAAGGTATGGCAATCAGGAGAAATATGATAAGGCCTGTGATGAACCAAAGTTTCAATGCCGGGATCAGAAAAGCAGCCAGCAGCAGAGAGGCGACGATGATCAGCGTTCCCTTAAGAAGCGAGATACGGTGGTAGAATAGAACAGCCAGCACCAGTTTTATAAATGCAGTAAATGTAATCATATCTCCCCTTTATGTTTTCGTTCTGTCTTCAGGTTCTTTGTCTTTGAGATCATCCATTGAAAAACACTCCTCTACATCATTGCAGATGACACCTCTCTTGTCCCACGGCAGCCTGCTGTATATCGTCTTTTCATCTCCGAGGAACGGGTACTTGATGATATCAAAGTAAGGTGAGTAGTCAAAATCACTCGGCGTGAAGAGCTTCGGGTTGCGCCTCGACCATTTATACCTGCCATCCTCGGTGCGCTGTATGAGAGGCAGGACAGGAAAACGATTTGAGGCGAACGACTCAACGAGTATGGTCGAGCATATGGTGTGTGTCACATCTCCGGCATTGTATTCAAAGAGGGTCGAACGCCAGCGCCCAGGCAGAACCCCGTAAGGAATAATTAACCTGCCGAGATCCAGAAACTGCCTCGTGTTATATTTACTGCCGAGATACTTTGCAGCTGTGCCGATGACCTTCTGAACATCCTGCAGCAATAACTCCTTTGGACGGCAGACACGAAGGTTATCATACTGATACTTGGTGAGCGGCGACACGACCGCCCCTGCCTCCATTAACGATTCAAGCACAAGCTGGTCATTATGGTCGCCTGGATAATAGGACTCAACTATCCTCTTCGTCTCCTCATCCTCAATATCATTTATCTTCCCTATAAAGAGGCCTGCATGGGTCCAGCGGCTGAGAGTTATGGCCCTTATCACATCACTTACGCGGGAGCGGCCTTCAACAAGGATCACATCGCATGGGCGGATCTCAAAACGGAGACGGGAAAAGTCACAGAGCGGCGTGTCCTGAACCTCCCTGTTCTTTGTTAGAAACCCGGTGAGCTTATCAGTGATAAGGCCAAGCAGATCGTTGAAAATTCCCATAAATACAAGATATCACATATAAGACGTTAATAATATGATATAGATAATATTATGAAACAGCGCCACAGAGCAGAAGTGCAACAGCATTAAATGCATTATCATTAACCTCCCCTGCCCCTCCTTGGATAAGAGGGGATTCAAAAGGTTCCTCCCTTTACCAAGGGGAGGCTAGGTGGGGTGTCGTTAGTCTTTATATTTTTCTTTACAGGTTAATTCCTTATCTTGAAATACATTTATTCATGACTTATCATAATTTGCACAGCAGCATTTAAAGTGTTATTATAGTCCATATTCTGGTCAACCTGAATGGAGGTCAATATTATGAAGACACTATCTGTTTCTGAGGCAAAGATGAAGCTCAGCGGCCTTGTTGAGTCCGTAAGCAACACAGATGAGGAGATAGTTATCACAAAGAACGGCTCGCCCGCCGCTGTGCTGATAAGCCCTGATGAGTTCGAGAGCATGAAAGAGACTATCGCCGTAACTTCGGACAAAGAACTGATGGGCGAGATCAAAAAAGGGCTCAAGTCCCTTAAGGGTAAAAAAGCGCGCCTCTACACACTTGAGGAGCTCTTCAAGTAGTCCCTTCTCTTATGAGGAAGATACTCTATAAACTGCGGCTCTCCGATGAGACCGCCGCCCTGATCCAAAGCCTTCATCCCCATCTTAAAAAGAAGATAAAGGCCTCCCTGAAGACTGTGGTCGCCGACCCCTCATCAGGCAAATCCCTTAAAGATGAACTCTCCGGACTGAAGAGCTTCAGGGTCAGCAAGTTCAGAATAATCTACCGCATAGAAAAGAAGCAGGTGATAGAGATCATAACCATCGGCCCCCGCAGTCGCATCTATGAGGAGACCCTGAGGCTGATAAAAAAGGAAGGAGATAATTAAATGTACCTATTCTTCGACACAGAGACCACTGGATTACCAAAGAGATGGGATGCTCCTGTATCAGATCTGTCTAACTGGCCCAGGATGGTGCAGATCGCCTGGCTGCAGTACAGCACAAAAGGCGAAAAGATCACAGGGCAGGACTACATAATTAAACCTGAAGGCTTTACCATTCCGATAGAAGCTTCAAGAGTTCATGGCATCTCCACTGAGCGTGCTGTTAAGGAGGGTGTCTTTTTAGAGATGGTTCTCAAGGAATTTTCAGACCTTATCAATGCTTCAAGTCTCCTGGTAGCGCACAATATGAACTTTGATGAGAAGATCATCGGCGCTGAGTTTCTCCGCAAAGGGATAGAGAACAGCCTTTTAAAGACTGATCGCCTCTGCACAATGAGGGCATCAACAGACTATTGCGCGCTCCCCGGCAAATCTGGCTTCAAATGGCCGAAGCTGGATGAACTTCATTCCAGATTATTCGGGACAGGCTTTGAGGAGGCCCATAACGCAGCCGCTGATATAGAGGCCTGCGCAAGATGTTTCTGGGAATTAAAGAAACGGAATATTATGTAGCACTACCGAGGTCGGACCTCGGTAGTTAGAAGCATTATCATTAACCTCCCCTACCCCTCCTTGGTAAGGAGGGGGTTTATAATTCTCCCCTTACCAAGGGGAGACACAGAGGGGTGTCGTTGATCCTTTCCTCATTACGCATCACGCGTTACGCATTACGGCCTTAAAGGTTAATTCCTTATCTTGAAATACATTCATGCATCACTTACCATAAGTTAGACTGCAGCTAATGATAAGTGTTAGAATCAGGCATGAGGAAGAAGATGACTATCACTAAAAAGCAGGTTCTTGAGATATTAAAAGACCTGCCGGATGAAGTAGATATTGATGATATTATATATCGCCTCTATCTATCACAAAAATTAGGGGCTGCTGAAAAAGATGTTCGTGAGGGCAGAGTCATGTCGCACGAAGATGTTTTCAGGGAGACCTCTAAGTGGTTTACAGAATAGTCTGGTCGCAGACTTCCCGTAATGATCTGAAGAACATTTATGAGTTCATCGCAAAAGATTCAGCGCGTCATGCTCAAAACCAGGTTAAAAGTATTCAAGATTCTGTCTCAAACCTTGCCGAATTCCCGCTGATGGGCCGCAACCTTCCTGAATTTCCACTTCTTCCATATCGAGAGATAGTTACAGGAAACTATCGAGTACTTTATAACTTCAATGAAGACCAGGAACTAATAACAGTAATGTCCGTAGTACATACCCGGCGTTCATTTAATGAAAATATCTGATAGAAATATAAACATTGTAGAGTCAGCATACTGCCCTCACTGCAGAGCCGTCACCAACCTCTTTATGCAGGTCTCACTGCGGTTTGTATCTGAAGATGACGGAAGAGAGATTCCTGTTGCCTCACGAACCTATCATTGCGA
>PJEL010000322.1_pt1 | contig 57324 bp, 94 predicted proteins | sample 1853271 | NCBI WGS metagenome assembly PJEL01 (sample SAMN08108733, study PRJNA415343) | Invertebrate metagenome, whole genome shotgun sequencing project. | host: Globobulimina | place: Sweden: Gullmar Fjord | collected 2015-08
ACAGAATAGGAAGGTTTATTTTGTTTTGAATTTTTACGATATTGTATTATTTGTGTGATAACTATAATACGATGCAGGGCATTTTATGTCCTGCGTTTTTCTTTAAAGATTATATACTAGAACTTAATTTTTTTTCCATAGAATCAACCTCTTTATAATTTCCTCTCCAATGTCAAACTATAATCTTCAAAACCACTCTTTCTATAAAACCCAATAGCCTCTCTATTTCCAGCAGAGGCATTAACTCTCAACATCTTAACTTCTCGATCCTTACACCACTCAACAAAAACATCATACAACATCCCACCAACACCCATCCCTCTACATTCTTCCAACACAAGCATATTATCCAGCTCCGCACTCTTAGGGGCATTCCTATAATTTTCAACTTCACTTATCCCTCCGACCAAATACCCAACAATCTTCCCATTATTCTCAACAACAAAAGCACAGGCATCATCCTTATTTATAGCATCCTTAAAATGAGAAGTGCCTTCTTCTCCAAAAGTCCAATTCAAATCCAACAACTCATCATATTCTCTCTTTTCTTTCTCAAACAACATTAAATTCAATTCTTGAATCTTTTTCAAATCTCCAGCAACCGCTTTTCTAATTTCCATCTCATACACAACCAACCAGTATTTTTAGAACTTCCTAATTAACACCCTAAAGCCAATTTTAATTTTAGACAGACAAGTTCGCAGTGTAAAAAATTTCGCCGTGTACAAGAGTACATAAGAAATTTTTTACCAAGAAATTGTCGTATAAAATTAAAATTAAATCAACCTCTTCATAACCTCAGTAACAGATTTGAAGTCAGCCCGCCTCTCCGACAACCTCATAACACTACCAATCAAAAAATTAAGTGAAGCAGCCTTCCCACCCTTATACTCACTAACAACATGCCCATTCTCCGAAATAACCTGCCGACACAAATTCTCCACAGCCTCCTCACTAATCGAACCAATCTCCTCCTTATGATCCTTCAAACTAAAACTCTTAGGACAAAAATCATTCATAATTTGTTTACCCTTTAACTTGGTAATCTTCCCCGACCAAACAGCCATAATTAACTCCGCCAAATGCTCCGGCTTTATATCAACATCCGCATCTTCCAAAGTCTTCTTATTATAATTCAAAACCCGCAAGAGCTCAACAGTAATCCAAGGAAGCATCCTGCCAACCTTGTCCGTGTCATCAGTGTTAGTCTGTGTGCCATTACTCCCCTCTCCCATTCCAGCAATAGCCTCAAACATCTCAACCAACTCCAAATTCCCAGCCAAAATCTTAGCATCCTTTTCCCCAACCTGATACTTCTTCAGCAACCGATCCAACTTAACCTCAGGCATCTCCGGCATATTAGCCTTAACCTCCCTAACCATCTCCTTGCTAATCTTCAAAGTAGCCAAATCCGGACAAGGAATAAACCGATAGTCACTTGCATTTTCCTTAGACCTCATCTTAACAGTAATCCCCTTATTCTCATCATACATCCGAGTCTCCTGCTCCTGCCTAACGCCCTTCTCATGATTCTCAATTTGCCGAGCTATCTCATAATCAATCGCCTTCCGAATCTTCTCCAAACTATTCAAATTCTTCATCTCAGCCCTCTCACCATAAGTAGAAACATTAACATCAACCTTAATTCCCGCATTCTTCCGAATCGCCTTAATATAACTAAGACTAAGAACCAAAGCCTTCAACCACTCCACAACCTGCTCACTATTCTTAAAACTAGGAGCCGTAACCATCTCAATTAAAGGCAAACCACTCCGATTATAATTAATTCTTCCAGTCTTAGGGTCCCACTGTGCCGGATCTTCCTCCAAATGAATCTCCCAAATTCCAATCCCCCGAAACTTCCCACCCTCAGCATTAACCTTAGCATGCGCCCCACTCATAGTCGTCTGATACCCCTTAGGATTATCCGCCCAATCATAATGCTTCCTCTGAAAAACAAGCCTATCCATATTAACCTTAGAACCAAAAACTTCACTCACCTGCAACATCTTCCGAACTGCCTCTTCATTCACCGCCATAGGCTTACTCCCGGGAGTCCCAGTACAAATCGGACAAATCCTATCATTCACCCCATCATCGCCCTGCAGCCGACTACCTGCAACCTGCAACATACTGCCTGCGGCAGTACGACACATGCAAAACAGCTTCTCAACAGTATCCAAATACCCATGAACCTCAAGTCCAATCTTAACCGGAAACGCCTTTTCATTCTCTACCATACCAAAAACCAGCCATAGATATATTTTAAATCTAACTAAACAAAAAAATTATCTAACAAAAATTACCAACTCGGGCGTAGCCCTACTGAAAAGCTGCAAGCGAACTGATTACTGACCACTGAAAGCAAGGCGAACTACAATTGCAAAACAATTGTCATGTCCCCATAGTCTTCCATTCCAAACCACTCATCCGAAAGTCCAGGTTTAATAAAATCTTCTTCAAGCTTCGCATACAAATCCCTTGCCTTCATATAAAAACAAAACATTCAATATTATTACATCTTCCCATTTCAACCTCCCCAATAAAAATCTGCGTTCATCCACGTGCCACTTCCCATTTCCAAACCTCAAATCCAAAACCCTTTTATATCTCTCCAATCTTATCCCAACATGAAAACAAAAGAATCTCAACAACAAAATAATTCGACCGCCGACCGCCGACCACAAACCCCCAAACCGAAATTTCTAAAAGAAATTTCTTTTCTTCCAGGAGACGAAATAATCCTAACCACAAAAACAAGAGAGTTCACAGGCCACGCCCTAGAATCCCACGACCCAGAAATAATCCTACTAAAATTAAAATCAGGCTACAACATAGGAATAAGAGAATCCGAAATCCTATCCGCCAAAGTCATAGAGCCCCACAAGGCAACAGCCAACAAGCGAAGCGATACAAAGTCACCTCTAGGCTCTCGACCCTCACCTCTCGACCAACAATTGCCAAACGTAGCAATTGTTATAACCGGAGGAACCATTTCCTCAAGACTAGACCCAAAATCAGGAGGAGTAATATCAACAGACAAAAAAGAAATCTTAAACATTGCCCCTGAATTAAAAAAAATATGCAACCCACAAATAATCGTCCCCTTCACAAAATGGTCTGAAGACATGTCATACAAAGACTGGAAAGCCCTAGCCGAAACTTGCGAGCCACTACTAAGCGATAAATCAGTCTCCGGAATAATCATAACACACGGAACAGACTTCCTCCACTACACTGCCTCAGCACTTTCCTTCTTCATTCAAAACCTAAACAAACCTATAGCCCTAACATATTCACAAAAGTCAATAGACAGAGCCTCAACTGACGCAGCACTAAACTTAATATCCGCAGCAAAATACGCAATCTCCGACATAGCAGAAATCGCCCTTATAGGACACGAATCAACAAACGATGACAACTGCATAGCAATGCCAGGAAAGTCCGTCAAAAAAATGCACACATCCGCAAGAACAGCTTTTCAAATAATAAACGACGAACCCCTAGCAAGAATCAACAAAGACAAATTCGAAATCCTAAAGGAATTCAATCACCGAAGATCTACAGCCGACAAACTACAACCGAAACTAGACACATCATTCCAAGAAAAAGTGGCCTCAATAAAAATCACCCCAGGCCAAGATCCCTCTATCATAGAATTTTACCAATCTCAAGGATACAAAGGATTAGTCTTAGAGATAACGGGAATAGGGCAAGTCCCAGCAAAAAACGCAAAATACAACTGGCTCCCAAAAATCAAAAAAGCAATCCAAGACGGCATGATAATAGTGGCAACAGCACAAACAATTAATGGCCACTTGAATCCAAACGTCTACTCGGCCGGAAGAGATCTTCAAAAGACTGGCATTATATTTTCAGATCTAACAACTGAAACAGCTCTAATAAAGCTAGGATGGGTCTTGGGCCACCGACAATGGAACAAGAAAGAAAAATTTCTAAAAAAATAAAAAAATAAAAACAATTTTGATCTTAAAATCAAAAATTACTTCTTAGACAGTTCAATACTAATAGGATACTTCTTCGCAACAATATTATAAACCAATATACTCAAAAGCGCAAAAAGACACCCTATCAATCCTCCGGTCAAAGGGGCATATATAACCGAACTCAAAAAGGTAGGAGTCGCTAATCCAAACGAGCTAAAAGTTCCAGGATTTGCATTCTCAGCAATCAACTGAACAACACCAATGATCAAATAAAGAACAAAGGACAATGCCAAAAAATAAACCGCAGAAACATAATTAATCTTATTTATCTTCATCTTTACCTCCTTATCTAAGCAAAAGAAACAACTTATTTAAACCTTCACCATCTATTTTTTCTATGAAAGAAAAAAATCCAAAAGCACGAGATAAGAGCGCAACATTCAAACCAATAACCAATAACCAGCAACCAATAACCCAATTCAATTACGAAAAAATTGGATTGATGTCCGGCCTAGAAATCCACCAACAACTAGACACCCACAAACTATTCTGCTCCTGCCCCTCTCTATTAAGAACTGATTCTCCCCAAAAGGAAATCCACAGAACTCTAAACCCAGTAGTCGGAGAAACAGGCATTGTAGACGAAGCCGTAAAACACGAAGCCTCCCTCAACAAAAACTTCACATACCAAGTCTACGACACAAACTGCCTAGTCGAAACAGACGAAGAACCCCCTCACACAATCAATCAAGAAGCCCTAAAAATAACACTCCAAATAGCCCACCTACTTAACTGTAAAATCTTCCCAGTATCCCAAATCATGAGAAAAACCGTAACAAACGGCTCCAACACATCAGGCTTCCAAAGAACCACACTAATCGCACACGACGGCCACATAACATTAAAATCTGGGAAACAAATAGCAATCGACTACCTAATGCTAGAAGAAGATTCCGCCCGAAAAGTCAACCAACAACCAACAACCAACAACCAACAACCGGTATTCAAATTAGATAGATTAGGAATACCGCTCGTTGAAATAGCAACAGGCCCACACATGAATACCCCAGAGGAAATAAAAGAAGCAGCCATGAAACTAGGTGAAATCCTAAGAGCATGTAAAGTAAAAAGAGGTCTCGGAACAATCCGCCAAGACGTAAACATATCAATCAAAGGAAGCAAGCGAGTAGAAATCAAAGGATTCCAAGACCCAAAAATGATGATAAAAACAATTGACATAGAAATTCATAGACAGCAAGAATGCATAAAAGAAAACGCTTGCAGAAATGAAGTAAGGAATGCCCTCCCAGATGGAACCTCAGAATTTCTAAGACCAATGCCCGGAGCCGCAAGAATGTATCCAGAAACCGACCATCCTCTTCTAAAAATTTCAAGAGACCTAATCAACGAAACAAAAAACAACCTCCCAAAACTAGCATCCGAAAACACATCATACCTACAAGAAGCAGGTCTAAGCCCAGAACTAATCAAACTAATCCTAAAACAAAACAAAATGGAAGATTTCAAAACCCTAATACACGAACACAACAACCCAAACTTAGTAGCCAAAATGCTAACACTCTTTCAAACAAAACCAGAAATTTCAACCCACAACATAGAAGAAATCCTAGAAAAAATAGAAAAAAACGAAATCCCAAAAACAGATGCAAAAATAGTAATGCAAAAAATTTCCCAGGGAATGTCAATGGAAAAGGCAACTAAAAAATCCGATATAGATCTAAAGACAGAAGCAGAATCTATGATAAAAGAAAAACCAAATCTCTCCCAGGGCGCATATATGGGACTCCTAATGGGAAAATTCAAAGGCCAAGTATCAGGCAAGGAGATTGCAGATGCTCTAAAGGAACTTCTCTAAAAACTAATAAGTCCCCATAGTGATATGAGCCTTGAAAGCAGCAAGTTGCCCCTTTGTAAATCCAGAATATTCTTCTGCCAACGCACGAGGAGAAATTCCATCCCTCATCAACTCCACAGCTTTTTCTTTACTTATTTTTTTCTTTCTTTTTGGAGGAACCCAAGAAGAACCCAAGTATATCGGAGCAGGAATATTTACATCAATCCACGAAGAAGGAACCCTTTTCACTCTAGATACAACTCCACGAAAAGCTTTTGGACTCAAAAAACAGGGATTATATTTCATGCCCTGCCCATCAGGAGAAAGAGATATAATTTTATTTACATTTTGAGCCAACATATCAGGCAGCCTCTTAACTTCCATAATATCCAAAAGCATATTAGTATTTTTATTAGAAGTATAAGAATATCTCTCAATATTTCGCACAGCATAACCTTTATTAAAATCTAAATTTAAAAAATGCAAAGCCTTAAGTGCGACATCTTTTTTAACAACCCCCGATCGAACAAACTCACTTTCTGCCATTGATAAAAAATCCCGGAAAGCCATCTTGTACACCCCATAATCCTCTCCCAGCACACCAAACTTCCTTTTAGAAAGTTCTTTGCCTAAATCTTTACGATAACATTCAACTATCTCTGAAAAAATCTGACTTCTGGCAAAAATATTCTCATGGGGTGAAACTTCTAAAACACCTCCTCGAAAAATTTCAACGTTATCCCTTGCAATCTGATCTCTTAACAAATTAAGATCAAAAGTCTTTTCTTTAATAGAAGAACTCATTTCATCATACTTATCCAAAATACGAGACCCTTCCCCAACCACAGTTTCTAAAAAATTATCTTCTGCCAATGGCATCATGTCTTTCATTGATTCCAAAGCTTCTTTTTCACGCATAACGCTCAATAATCCTTTTTTCATTTTTACACCCTCTCTATTTGCCGAATGATTAGTGCAATAAATCCCGCCATTTCCCAAAAGTCCTTTTCCCGCAATATACCTAGCAATATCCCGCTCCTTCCAAGTTCTCTGTCCAGTATAATCCAAACTAATGACATCAAATTTCTCAGAAGTTGTTTTAAAAAAATCATAGGCATCCATAGGCCTATCTGTAAACCTTATACCTAATCCCGCATTCTTCAACCTCTCATGATTTTTGGCATCATATTCTATACCCATCACATTTTCCCTAGGTATACCAAGAGAATCATAAACTTCCTTAACCTCAAGTGCCTCCTCTCCATCAACCTCTGCACCAGGAAAACAAACAACCCTTACATCCCTAGGAGACATATGAGATAAAAGATTTTTCTTTACAAAACCTTTTAATTTAGCTCTAGATTCTTGCTTAACCGCATCATTATAACTTCTTACCATTTTACTCCTTCATAATGACTATTTATAAAATTTATTATTCCTCTTGTATCTGCGTATTTCCCCAATGCATAGTCCTATATACCCCAATTTCCTAAAAAAATAAAGCATAAGCTAGTCTTATGTCAAATAGAGGGAGGAAAACAAATATGGAAGACAGAGAAATGCACAAAGCAACTTGTACAGATTGTAAACAAGAATGCGAAGTGCCATTCAAACCAACAGAAGGTAAACCAGTTAGATGTAAGGAATGTTTTAGTAAAAACAGACCACAACGAAGCTTTGGCGGAAACAATGGAGGAAATCGAAGATTCGATAACCGAAATAGTAACAACCGATTCGGAAACGATAGGCCAAGGGAAATGCACAAAGCAACTTGCTCAGATTGCGGCAAGTCATGCGAAGTGCCATTCAAACCAACACAAGGAAAGCCAGTAAGGTGTAGGGAATGCTTCAGCTCATCTCGAAACTAGATCATCTAGTTAACCTTTTTAATTTTTTATTATTTTTTATTCTTACAAAAAGCCTCACGGCAATTTTAATTTACAGCAGCTTTAGACACAGCGCAAGGTTGCGAAGCGTACAAGAGTACGTGATTGTTCTTGCAACAAAGTATAAAACACTAGAAATTAAAATTACTTTAGAAAGCCGGCAGCTAACCACACAACCAAAAATCCCATAGTAGCACCAACAATCCCCACAACCAACAAACTACTAGAACCCGACACCGCACCAAGCACTCCACCAGCGCATCCACCTCCAGCACCAAGCCAAAACTCTTTATTATTCATACGAAATAAAAACTCCAACACTATAAAAACATTCCCACCCCAAAATCACTATACAATCTCAATCTTATCATATTTCTCACATATCAAACTAAGATCGTCACCAGGCTTAAAAAAATCAACATCTCCAGCAAAATCTCTCAAAAACCCACTTCTCTTCAAAGCATCACGAGGATCATACTCCACATCACAAAAAAATTTCATAGGACCAACCAAAAAAAAGCCATCATCCTTCAAAACACGAGACACCTCACCAACCAATCCATTCGTAAAAGAAACTCTTTCATCCCTTCTCCCATCACTATGATGAGCATAAACATTACATGCCCCAGACTCCTCCATGCCTTCGGCCAACTGCCACGAATCAAAAAAACTTTTAGCAATCACAATATTATATTTTTCACCAACAACAATATCAGAAAGCTTTTCTTGAGTCAAATCACCCACAACATGATTATACACAGAATTCATAACGCCCCTAGAATCAATACCGGTAACATCGGCCCCCACCTTCTGCAATTCTTTAGATAAGGAAGATCTCCAAAATGAATCAGGAAGCCCCGCTAGCTTATTAGGCTCATCACTCCCACATCCCAAATCCAAAACCTTCACGCCACTCAAATCCCCAAACACTCTAACAAAATTGCTCAAATATAATTTTCCCATAATATCTCAACAAAAAATAACCTTAAAAATCTTTACATATGTAGCTATTTCAAAGTAACAATAAACCTATTTCAACTTAACGCCCATTTCTTCTAGCCTCTTAGCATGAGCTCCCATAATCGCCTCAACATTACCAACCATCTTCACAAGCTCGCCCCTCTCCGCAGCCAAAGTATTAAGAGCACCCTTATGAAAACCAACTTCTTCTTCCTGAGACATCTGCGGAGCCTGAGCCCCTTCAGCAGCAGTCGGAACAGCTTCTGTCTTAGCGTTATTAATCGCGCTCTCTAAATCATTAGTATCCATAAAAAACAAAACAAACTTCCCTATAAAAACCTACCCATCACAAAGCAAATCCTGCCCGAAGCCGAGGGTACACCTTGAGTGGAAGAAAATCCGCATACCAATTATTCTTTCCCAATGTTCAAGAATTCACTTCCTCAAAACAATCTTATAAGAATCGGCACTATCTTTATCTCCAATCAAAACAAAATAATCATCCCTACCATCTCCATTAACATCCAAAATTTTCCCAGAATCCACAACACTCTCAAGTGCCACACCAGAAGATTCAACAGAATTTTCAAAAGCCGACCTTTCACTATCCCTATAGCTAGAAACAGCAAAAGTAATAGCAGACCCAGCCAAAACAAAACCAGCAGTCCACTTCAAAAAATTTCTCACAGCCTGATTTTTATGCGGTATTCTTCCAGCAATAAAACTCGCCCCAATTCCATACTTATCTAATTCTCTTTTAAGATCCCGATTCCTATCAAAAAACGTCTCTTCACAAGAAAACCCACTAATCAAAAAATACTGCCCAGGCCTATTCTCAAGATAAGAATCTCTATTTTTCCTATAATGATTTCTTACCCTTTCCATATTATCTACACTAACCATAAAAAACCAATAAATTCGAATTATAAAAACCTACCCCTCACAACTCCCAAAAAATTCTTTCAATCCTTTAAATCCTGCTCCCTATTTCCATACCCCCAAACATCCCTTAATTCCAACTTCCCCAAATCAATCCAAACCCCTCAGCGAACCTCTGCTCCTCCGCGCCCTCTGCGTACCCCTGATAATTATTTTAAAATAATTCGGGGCACTATTCAACAATTCAGGTAACAATTCCCCCCTCCAACAATCTCCAAAAACCCCACACAAAACACAAACAATCTATCCTCCACAAAATCCAACCTCAACAAATCTTAAAAACCCAAAATCTCTCCAATAACCATGCAAAGAACCCTAATCAAAGAAGCCTTCAACTCTGAAGAAAAAGTCCTCCTAAAAGGCTGGGTCCACGACACACGAGACCTAAAAAAAGTAAGATTCCTAATCCTAAAAGACAAATCAGGACGAGTCCAAATAACAGGAGTATCCGGAAAAACAGATGAAAAAGTCTTCGAACTCTTAGACAACCTTACGCGAGAATCCGTAGTCCAAGTAACAGGAACCTTCAAAGAATGCGCCCAAGCACCTTCAGGAAAAGAACTTCTACCAGAAACTCTAGAAATAATTCATGAAGCCAAAAACCCACTCCCAATCGACGCATCAGACTACTCAAAAACAGAACTCCCTCTAAGACTCGACAACAGATTCCTAGACCTACATTCCGCAAAAGCTCAAAGCATCTTCAAAATCCAATCCACAATCAGCAACGCTTTCCTAAACTACTTCGTCAACAAAGACTTCACATATTGCCACACACCTTCAATGATCGCAGCCTCAAGTGAAGGCGGAACAGAATTATTCAAAGCAAAATATTTCGAAAAAGAAGTCTTCCTAGCACAATCCCCACAACTCTACAAACAAATGATCGCCTGCAGCATGGAAAACATGGTAACAATAACCCCAGTATGGAGAGCAGAAAAACATAACACAACAAGGCACCTAAACGAATGCCGACAAATGGACATAGAAATGGCTTTCGCTAATGCGACTGACACAATGAAAGAAATGGAAGGAGCAGTAAAACACATTGTAAAACAGGTAATAGAAAAAAATACAGAAGAATTAGAAATTTTGAAATTAAAACTGGAAATTCCAAATGTAAAATATATGACATTCCAAGAAACAAAAGATATCTTAAAAGAGAATGGCATAACGATTCCAAGTGATGATCTAACAGGAGAAGCAGAAAAGAAACTTGACGAAATATTTCCAAACACTCTAACATTCGTAACAGATTGGCCAATGAAGGGAAAACCATTCTACATCATGCCAAAAGACGAAAATGCAGACGCAGAATTATCCGAAGGCTTCGATGCAATATTTAAAGGAGTAGAAATTTCCTCAGGTGGCCAAAGAATCCACATCCCAGAATTATTAGAGAAAAGGTTGATCGCAAAGGGAATGGAGCCAAAAGACTTCACCTCCTACCTAGACTCATTCAGATACGGCGCACCACCACACGCAGGCTGGTCAATAGGCCTAGAAAGATTCACTCAAAATCTATTAGAGCTTTCAAACATAAGGGAAGCATGCATGTTCCCAAGAGATAGAGATAGAATAACGCCATAATTCTTCAAAAACAATTTCAATAAAAAAATCCGTCAAATCTGCGTAATCTGTGGCTAAATTTTCCCCTCAAACCCCAAAAGAAAAACCGTCATTCTCAACCCGCGGCAAAATATGCAAATGAAAATGTCCAACAACCTGCCCAGCAACCCGACCCTTATTCACAACCAAATTAAAATCATTAAAACCCTCCTGTCCAACAACCTCCCGAACCACCCCAAGCATCTTCCCATCCAACTTAACATCCATCTCAACAAAATCCGAAAAATGCTCCTTACTAACAACTAACATATGCCCCTCAACCTTAGGATTAACATCCCGAATCACAACAAAATCATCACTTTCAAAAACCTTCTCACTAGGAATCTCGCCCTTAACAATACGACAAAAAATACATTCCTCCATAACAACATAAAACCCCACACAAATATAAATCTTCCGCCAAATACACCCAAAAACCAATACCAAGATACCATGATAAATTGTGCGCCGAAATGCCACAATTTATCATAGAACACATCACAAGCAAAAATTTCAAAGAAATTTTAAACAAGCAACCACAAGCGCGAAGCGACAAGCGACAAGCGACAGGCAACAACCACCAACCAAAACATTATAAACATTTCCAAACTTCCTCTCTCATGGAACAATCAGACTCACAGGCAGCACAAATCGAGAGCAGCCCTAGTTCATACCTCGACACCCCGACACCCCAAATACCGAACACCGAAGTCGGCGCTCTTTGGCGACAAGTAACAGAAGAAGAAAAAGTTCAAATCAAACAAGAAGCAAAATACCTCCTAACAGAGTTCGCCTCAAAACTAAAAAAAATCTCCGCAAAAGATTCCCATTTAGAAAACTTCTCAGGAACAAGAAGAGAAGGAACCGGCTGGAAAACCGATGAAGAATTCAAGAGCACAACATTCGCAAACGCGCCATTCATTGAAAACAATTTCTTAGTAGCAGAAAAAGGAGCTTGGAAAAAATGAACAACACAACATTAAAAATACAAAAACTAGACACTCAACTAGCGAATATCCTAGAAGAAAGACTAAAACTTGCAAGTCAACTAAATGAATCCGGAATAATAAATGACCAAAATATAAAGGAAAAATTAGAAGGAAAGGCAATAACATTAATTCTAAACGGAATATATAAAGAATTCGAAAAAAAACTACAAAAACTAAACATGAAAGCAATAGTCGCAGCCGGACCAGTAATAATAGAAAACGGGAAACTCTTAGTAAACAAGGATCTAAAAGATGATTTCTATAAAATTCCAGGAGGAACAGTTGAACCAGGAACAGAAGACTTAGAAGAAGCCTGCTATAGGGAAGCAAGAGAAGAAAACGGCGCAGAAATAGAAATAGTAAAACCCCTAAGCCCAATGGTAATTTGGAAAAACCCAACAACTACAGAAACTATGGGAATTTTTCTTATTCACTACCTATCTAATCTAAAAAACCCAGAAGAAATAAAGGCAATTCACCCCATTCAGGAAGTCAAGTGGATCTCCATAGAAGAAATAAAAGAAGGCAAACACAACGTGGCACCAAATATAAAATTCCTAATAGAAAAAGGAGACATAAAATGAACAACGAAATCCTAACCCTCCGAACCGAAATAGACAACCTAGACAAAGAACTCTTACAACTACTAGAAGAAAGATTCGTCTTAACAAAAGAAGTAGGAGAAATAAAAAAATCCGAAAAGATCCAGATAAAAGACAACAAAAGAGAAGAACAGTTATTCGAAAGCAGAATCAGTCAAACAACCTTAAACGAAAAATTCGTAACAAAACTATTCTCAACAATACTAGAAGAATCTAGGAGACTTCAATCAATATGAACCCAAATCAAAAAACTTATAAAGATGCAATCCCTAATAATAATAACATGACCCCCGGTGACCCGAAAGGCTTGCCGGATGAGTCTTTTTCTAAAGAAACATTAATATTCGTAGATGCGGGATTCCTATCAAAAATATCAAAACCATTAAACAGCAATAAATACCCAAAATACAACATAAAAAAATTCTGCGAAAATATTTGTAAAAAAGAAGGTCTCTCATACAAGCAAATAAGGTACTATACAGCCCCACCATTTCAAAGCCCAAGACCATCAAAAGAAGAATCTCTGAGATTTAAAAATTACAGAAAATTCAAAAATAAACTAGAAAAAAATAACATAATAATCAAAGAAGGAAAATGCCAAAGATTAAAAATAAATGGACAATTCCAATACAAACAAAAGGCTGTAGATATCTTATTGGCATTAGACTTGGCAAACATAATCAACAGCGAACCAAAAATAAAAAAAATAATATTAATCGCATGCGACTCAGATTTCATACCAGCAATAAACACAATAAAAAACCACAACATAAAAACAATACTATACACCTACTTCAACAAAAAAAATAGAAAATCAATATTTTCATCCTCCAACGAACTTATAAAATCAGTCCACAAATATAAACTATTAACCGAACAAGATTTCGAAAACGCAAAAATAAAATGACACTAAAAACAAAACTAAAACAAATCCAACAAGGAAAACTAACAGCAGTTGAAAACGTAATGCAATTCTCCAAAAAAATAGCAACACCCGAAACAAAAGACCTAAACATCTTCCTACAACTAAATGAAGACGCCCTAGACCAGGCAAAAGAAGTAGATTTACGAATAGCAAACAAAACAGCAGGATCCCTAGCCGGACTCTGCTTCGCACTAAAGGCAAACATATCAGTAAAACACATGACAATATCCTGTGGATCAAAAACACTAGAAGACTACACTGGACCATTTAATGCAACAGTCGTAAACAAACTCTTAGCAGAAGACGCAATTCTATTAGGAATGCTAAATATGGACGAATTCGCATGTGGAGCATCCGGAGAAACCTCAGCCTTTGGTCCAACAAAAAACCCAGTCAACCCAGAATTAATCCCAGGTGGGACCTCCTCAGGCTCAGCAGCAGCAATTGCAGCAGACCTAGCAGACTTCACATTAGGCTCAGACACAGGAGGCTCAATTAGAAACCCGGCATCTCACTGTGGAGTAACCGGCCTCAGACCAACATACGGATCAGTTTCGAGAGCAGGACTTCTAGATATGACAATGTCCTTCGACTGCATCGGACCTTTAACAAAAACTGCCACAGACGCAAAACTAATCTTCGATATAATCAAAGGTCAAGACAACTTCGACCAAACCACAAAAGATGCACCGGAAGAATCACTTCAGCACAAAGGTACAATAGGGCTAGTCAACGTAAAAGATTTCTGTGACGAAGAAATAGCAAATCTAATAGAAGAACAAACCAAAAAAATAGCAAAACAGCATAATTGGAAAATCAAAAAAATAGATCTACCTTTAGATATAGCAATACCAACATACTACGTTATCGTATACACAGAATTCTTTTCTGCCACACGAAAATTCGACGGAAGAAGATTTGGAAAAAAGATAGAAGACTCAGCGGGTCCAGAAGTAGTCAGAAGAATTCTCGGAGGCTCAGAAATTACAAAGGCCGAACATGATGGAAAATTCTACAGAGAAGCACTAAAAGCACAAAGTCACATCAAAAACCAATTCAAAGAAATATTTTCCGAAGTAGATGCAATAATTTTGCCAACAGTACCAAGGCTTCCACATAAAATAGGAGAATCAATCTCAGTAGAAGACATGTATAATTACGACGTCACAACTGCCCTTGCTTCAATAGCAGGCCTTCCAGCAATATCAGTCCCAGTAGGAAAAGTAAAAAACTGCCCCGTCGGCCTCCAAATTATGGCTCCACACTTCCAAGAAGATTTAATCTTTAAACTAGCAAAAAACTTCGAATGAATCAAACTGTCTATTAGAGCAAATACAAATTTATAAATTCAAATCCAAATACCTAATCATATGAAAATTGGAATTGATTATGATGAAATATTAATTGCAACATTGCCACAAATAATAAAATATCACAATGATAAATTTGCAACAAATTTAAAACTCGAAGATTTTCACTCGTATAATTTCTGGGAAGTATGGGGAGGAACAAGGCAAGAGGCAATCGACAAAGTTCATGATTTTTTCAAAACTCCTTATTTTCAAAATGCAAAACCAATTAGAGGATCCCAAAAGAATGTCAATGCACTAAGGAGAAACCACGATCTTGCAATAATCACCGCAAGACAAGATCACTTAGAAAATCATACAAGAAACGAAGCTAACCTATATTTCCCTAACACATTCCAAGAAATTTATTTCGGTAATCATTATGCTCGAAATACCTCAAACGAAGAAAAGACAACAAAAAAAGAAATGTGCAACAAAGGGGGAATCAATCTTTTAATTGATGACTCTTTAAAATATGCAACAGATTCTGTTAGCGATGAAAGAAAAGTCTTACTATTTAATTATCCGTGGAACCAAACAAACGAAACTCTACATGAAAATATTATAAGAGTTAATTCCTGGGAAGAGGCACTAAAGGAAATAGGGCGTACAAAATATCCAATTTAACACGATGCATCAGGAAATAAAAAATCTGTGTAATTCTATCTAATCCGCGTAATGCTCACTAGAGTAGTGCTATACGTTGCCTAATTTTCAACAACCTCTAAAAAATCTTTAACAAAAACACTAAAAACCTCCATATCTTAATCTCAATATGAAAACCTCAAGAGTAGGAGAAATAAACTTCGCCAAATTCAAAACAGAAGTCCACACAACAGAAGAAGTAAAAACCCTATTCAAAAAAGAAAAAATCTCATTATCCCTCCTAATCCCAACAGCATGGACATGGTACGAAGCAGAACTATTCGACGCAACAGATGAAGACGGAGACGGAGTAATAGACGAAAAATTCGGAACATCCTTCAAAATAATCTACCTAACAAATCAAGAAAGCATAAAGGAATTCGAGCAAACATCAATCTACACAGCAAAAACAGCAATAAAAAACATACCGCTAAAATACGTCACACTAAAAAACTAAGATCTAGGAAAAAATAACTGTATTTTTCACGCGATATATTCCTTCATTAACATTTTCAATAGAAACGCTTGCATCTGCTCTTCCCAAAGAATAAGCAGCATATCTTGATCCATCCCTTGAGCCCCAACTAGGCTTTTCCATTTTTCCCTGTTGACACCTAGATGATAACAACTCCAACTTATCATCTGATAAATGAGAAGCATTCGATAATATTTCCAAAATTTCAGAATTATTACGTCCAATCTTTGTGCAAATTTTTTTTCTATCTCCTCCATGTTGAGCCACCTCACTAGAAAGTTCCAACAATCCAGTATTAGCATTCATAAATACCTCATAATAATCCTTCGATACATGGGGAGATAAATCCAGCTCAACATTTGATTTTTCAAAATATATGGAATCCAACAAATGCGAAACCATATCATTCAGCGAAATAACTATATCTGAAGTCATAATATTCATTGCCATTAGGGATATATAAAAGTTACTAAATCCTATTCTCAACCAAAGACGCTTCCCAAACACGAACATATCCAACCAAACCTTATTCTAATCAAATCCCCTCCAAACCACATGAGAGACAACCCAACAAGAGAAATCAAAACCTCATCCGCCTTCGTCAACATCCTAGCAATCCTTTCAATCATCGGCTTCGCATCCATAATCAGTTACACCCTATTCGGAAAAAACATAGACCAATACTCCGAAACCCTCTGGCTCACAATCCTAGGACTAGGCTTCATAATAGAGTCAAGCCCAATCCAACTCTTTCGCAATATAAGAAACAACCTCGGGGAAAGAAATTTCACATCCACAACAACCCTAATAATAGGCCTCCTAGCAGTCACAGCAGGAACCCTAGCCCTCCCGCAAATAAACATTCAAACTCCAGCATTCCTAGCAGTCAAAGGAATAATGAGCATAGTAGCAGTAATCTTCATAATAATCCAAACCTGGGTAATAAAATAATCAATATCTAAAAATAATTCGAAGCCTTAAGATAATCATCTACACTAATCTCTTTCTTTCTGGAAAACTTTTCCCCAGCTTCTGCCCCTTTCACAATATAAGAAACTCGCTCGCTCATTATGCCATCATAAAAATCCCCAAGGGTCATATCCCGATCAACCTCAACACCTTTCCCATTAGGAAATAAAATTAATTTATCAGCACTCTCGCCCTCTGCCAAAACAATCTCCAAGCCCCTCTTCTTTATTCTCGAAACACTCTCCTCCTTCTCAAGCTCAACCATAGAAACGTGATATTCGTCAAAATCACCCCAAGTCAAACCAAGTTCCCTAGCCTCCTTCAAAAAACCCATTACCCCGCTTTCATGCTCATAACTAGGATTATTCATACCAAAACCACAATCCATGCCGCATGCAATCATATTCTCACGAAGCCCAGTCAAAACTCTTAACTTATCATCACTCATACTCCCCAAAAAACATTCTCATATAAAAACATTTATACACTAAATAACAATCATTAAAAACAGTGCACGACTCCAACCACAATGTCAAAACAAACCACACTCTTAACTGAGCAAGTCGCGCGGGAAAACCGCGCAACACTCAACCTGCAACCTGCAACCTCAAAACCGGAGGCTTTGCTAATGCCAGAAATAAACTTCCAACAAGCAAAAGAATTCCTAAACCAAATCTCAGAAAAAGATAACATAGCAATAATCCATCACGATGACGCAGACGGCTTCTGCTCCGGAATCCTCTTCCAAGACCACTGCCAAAACAAAGGAGCAAAAATATCCGCATTCACCTATTCCCACTCCAAAACCAAAATCTCAAAACTACCACTTTATCCCTTCAACAAAATAATAATAACCGACATCTCATCAAAAGGAAACTTCGAAGAAATCGCCCAACTAAAAAACAAACAAATCCTCTACTCAGACCACCACCCAAAAGCCCCACTACCAGAAGAAACTCTAACCGTCCTAACTTCAGACAAAGGATACATTCCATCAAGCAGAACCGCATACGAACTAGTAGGCGGGAAAAAATGGCTAGCCCTTATTGGAGTCCTCGCAGATGCAGGCGATCTCTACAAAGAAAACACTCCATTTATAGAAAAAACACTAAGGAAATTAAACCTAACACTCGAAGAATTCAAAACAAGATACTCCCACATATTCTCCAACACAATAGTCCACTTCGCAAAAACCCCAGAAAAAACCTTTCAAACCCTTTCAAAAATATCAACCCTAGAACAAATAAAATCTCTGGAAAAATACTCAAACGAAGTTGAAGAAGAAATACAAAAATTTGTAAAAGAATACAAAACTAAAAAGGAAACAATAGGGAACATAAACATCTATCAATTCGAGCCAAAATTCGAAATAAAAGGCATAGTCACCTCAATCCTCGGAAGAACCTATCCAGAAGAAATAATAATGATAATCTCAAACAAAACCTCAAACAAAAATTTAATGGGAATATCGGCAAGACACCAAGCAAAAAACGCAAACCTCCCAAAGCTCCTAGAAGAAACAACAAAAGACCTAGAAAACTCCAATTCCGGAGGACATCTTAAAGCCTCAGGTGGACAAATAATGGCCAAAGACCTAGAAAAATTCAAACAAAATCTAAGAAACTATGCAGCAAAAGATTAACCGTCACACCATCTCACCAATACACCAATACACATATTCTTTTAAACAATTTTAAACAAGAATATCCATGACACTTGAAAGGAGGTTTAAACAAAAAAGAAAATGCCACTAGATTTTGCAAAAGAAGCAATACAATCTGCAGAAGCAAACTCAATCGACTTCGGAGACCTACGTGCCGGTAAAGCCAGCATCAAAGTTTTCGGTTGCGGAGGATGCGGATGTAACATGGCGACCTGGCTATTTAACAAAGGTATCAACGGTGCTACAATCTACGGATTGAACACTGATGCACTTCACTTGTCCATTACAAAAGCTGACGAGAAGCTCCTTATCGGGAAGGAATTAACTCGAGGACTAGGATGTGGAGGATACCCGCAAAAAGGAAGAGAAGCTGCCAAAGAATCCCTAACCGACCTGAAGAAATCCGTAGCGAATTCGGATATGGTTTTCGTTCTGGCTGGAATGGGAGGAGGATCCGGAACTGGATCTATCCCGGTAGTAGCTCAATTAGCTAAAGAAGCAGGCGCAGTAGTTATCGCAGTTGTAACAATGCCTTTCGAGGCAGAAAAAGCAAGAATCGACAAAGCAGAATTCGGACTACAAGAACTTCGAGAAACAGTTGATACAGTTATCGTTTTAGATAACAACCGATTAGTAGACATTGCAGGCTCACTCCCCATGGAGCAAGCTTTCGCAGTAGCAAATGAATTGGTTTCAACAATGATTAAAGGTATCGTAGAATGTATTACAATTCCGTCATTAATCAACCTAGACTATGCAGACGTATCGTCTATTATGAAAAACGGAGACGTAGCAGTAATCGGTATCGGTGAGGATAATTCTAACGCAAGAGTAGATGCAGCAGTGCAACAAGCACTAACACATCCACTTCTAGATGTAGATTACAGAGGAGCAACAGGAGCTCTAATTCATATCACATGCGGACCAGACATGAAACTTGAAGAATTTGACACGATCGGAAGATTAGTTACAGAAAACTTATCTCCTGAAGCACAAGTAATCATCGGAGCACGAGTTAACAAAGAATTCCAAGGAAGAGTGAGAGTCATCACAATTATGACTGGAGTAAAATCCCCTTACATCCTAGGAAAAGGTCAAAGCCAATTTGATCAAGAAGATACAATTAGTGTTAACGAATTAGGCCTAGACAATCTAGCTTAAACTATAAAACCAATTTTTTATTTTTTTATTTATTTCTTAGCCTCCCAAAGGAGGCGAACAACTTATTTTCATAATCAAACAATTTTGATTTTTAACGAGTAAGTTCGCAGTGTAAAAAAATTCGATGTGTGCAAACGCACATGAGAATTTTCTTTACCAAGAAATTACCGTTAAAAATTAAAATTAAAATGATTCTCTACTTAGCTTCGCATGCGGCACCATCTTCTTCTCTCCATACTTCCCAAAAAACAAAACATTATCCAACTTAACATCTCGCTTCTCTTTCTTAGCAGTCTTCATCATCTTGCCAACAGGAAAAATACCCTCAACTTCCATCCCCTCAGGAATCTCCAAAATATCCTTAACCTGCGAATCCTCAAAATACCAAACCCAACTAGTCACCAACTTCTCCTCTTCCAAAGCCAACAAAAAATTCTGAACAGCAGCACCAGCCTGAAGCCGACAATACTTCTCACCACGCTCCTCATAACTCCTAATCAAACTACTAGGATCACTCACAACAACAACGCAAGTCTTAGCCTTCCCAATAAAACTCTGCTGACTAGCTCCAGCCAACTTCTTAATCACTTTCTCATCATCAACCAAAATAAACCGAACAGAAAAATGATTCCCGGCACTAGTACTAAACCGCGCCGCATCAATCGCCCGAATAACCTTTCTCCAATCAGGCTTACCAGAATCAAACCGCTTCACGTCACACCGCCCCTTAATCGCATCTCTCAACTTCATAACATAAAATAGAATAGAAACTTTATAAATTATTTGGCATCAAGCACACTTCAAACTACTCAAGTTCTCCTAAAACTTTCAATGCATTCTTGTATAAAATTCCTTCCTTCTCAGACTCAGTATATCCTGCACGCATAATCTTGAGAAGAGAAACAACGGGATCGTCATAAGGAAAATCACTAGCAAAAAGCAATCTATCAAACTTATGTTTCTGAACTGCCTGAAGCCTCTTCAACGTTCCAGAATGTATCGACGTATCAACATACAAATTAGGACACTTAATGGCTTCATCAATATAGCCAAATTTTCCCCCAAAAAAATGAGCCATGACAACATTCAATCCAGGGAAACTTTTAGCTACATTAATTATAAACTTTGGACGAGAGTTCTTATCGGCTTCAGAAGAATGAAAAAGAATAGGTATCTTTTTTTCTTGGCAAAGTTCATAAATCCAATAAAATTCCTTATTATCTGGACAAAAATCCTGAGCACGAGGATGCAACTTAATTCCTTTAAACCCTAACTGCAATAGGCTTTCTAATTTTTCTCTAATAATCGTATTAGGATTAAATCTTAAAAAAGGTATAATCCATGATTCTGTTTTGGATTTTTCTAAAATTTCCACCGAGTCTTCAATTAGCAAATCATCTGCACGATTAAAAGGAAATACTACTGCACGAGAAATTGAAACCTCATGCAAACGGTCTTTCATCTTCTCAAAATCCATCTTTTCCCCTCCTTCCCCACTATCATCAACTCCCCAATGGCAATGAAAATCAATTCTCATGATGCCCCTCTAAAATATTTTTTACAATTCTATTCACAGAACTTTTTTCCTCAGAGAAACTATATTTCAATCTATCAATAGTATGTATGCCTCCTGGGCTTATAGCATTTACCTCTCCTAAATAAGGTCCAATAACATCTAGCCCCACAAGATTCATCCCATTATCCTCAATCCATGGCTTAATCTTTTCAATTATAGAATAATCCAAATCAATTAAATCAGAAGCAACATCTTTCCCTCCTTGGTGAAGATTAGATAAAAACCCCCCATCTCCTGGAAAACGAGTATAACAATCAATTGGCTCCCCATTCAAAAGCAAAATACGCTTATCTCCATATTCAAAAATTTCTGGAATAAATTTTTGAAAAATAAAAGGAACCTCATCCTTCAATGAAGAAACTTTCTTTACAAGACCCTCTTCGGAGTAATCTTTAGCTACTAATCTTTTTATCCCATTTCCACCAAAACTATCAAAACGAGGCTTCATAACAACATCTTTATTTCTCATTATAAAATCAATAATTTCCCCTTGATCTTTTCCAATATACATATCTGACACAAGACCCATTTCTAAAAAATCTTTTAGGTAGCTTTTATCAGAAATCAATTGCTGGGCCCCTGGAGAATTAAAAAAAATACGTTTCCCATCATCATATTTTTCTAACTCTCTTGAAAAAGAAAAATCAAGTGGAGGGTCAAATCTAGAAAAAATATACTTTGCATCTTCACATAATTCTGGAATCCTCGAAGTAGATACACAAACCGAACAATCATCACTCTTAGAAAAATGATTTATTAAATGACATGTGGTATCTACGTACCTTTCTCCTATACGAGAAACATTTTCTTCATCCATATAAAATAAAATATTACGAGAATTAGAATTAAATCCGGTAAAAAGCACTCGTTCCTGCGCAGAAGTTATCCCCCAAACACCTTCCTCAACAGATTCATATTTTCTTACAGCCATTGTTTCTTCTTTGAATTAAAAATTTTGCTCTCAATCCCTCCAGCAATATTTATAATTTTTTTTCTATTTTTCATTTTAATACCCTAGAACCCGACCCTCCCAAATCTACGTTCTTAAACTTTTCCGATTTCAATATCAGAATACACAGAAAAAACAAGGTTCACTTATAAGCTTTGTGTCAAATTATGGAATAACAACACAATATTCAATCAAAAAACAAGATAAAACGAAAAACTCGGGGCCGTTAATTTTAAATAACCAAATCAAGATATCTAACCATGTCTCGATAGCTCAGCAGGTAGAGCGCACGGCTGTTAACCGTGATGTCGAAGGTTCGAGTCCTTCTCGAGACGTATTTTTTAAAAAATCAGGCCTAAAAATCGAAAACAAATTTTTATTAAAACTTCTTACAAAACAAATCCGCCAAAGAAACAAGCCTACTCCTCATCCCAACCTTCAACTTCGCCCTCATCAACACCTTCCTTCAAGCCCAAATCATCATCCCCCATTCGAACCTTAGCCCCCTGCCTCTCTAAAAAACCAAAAACATTCCCATGCTTAGACCCACCAATCAAACCCTCAATCCCCTGAATCGTAGCACTCAAATGATCCGCATCCACTATAACCCCAATAGTATTATCCTTAACAACAACACAAGACTCAGTCAACTTCTCAATTGTTCTCTTAGCGCGACCACCAGTCCCAATAATCCGAGACCTAACATCCTTCAAATTCTTCCGCCTAGTATTTCCCTTAACATCAACAAATTCCAAAACAAACTCCTCACTCATAAGCAAAAGCGCATCATCAATATCAAACCCAAAATCAATCGCCCGAATAATCTTCTCAACTAAAAACTCATTCAACTCATTTCCTTTAACATTAACTCCATACTTCCCAAATCCAATCTTAACCTTAACCTTATTCTCAATCGTAGGCACAGCCTTCTTAATCTTCTTCATATTCTGAACAGGAACATTTCTCATAACAACACAAGCCTCTTTAACTTTATCAATCTTTCCTCTCAAAGAATCATCCAACTACAGAATCAACCTCTTCATCGGAAACATAAGCCCTAGTAATAACCTCTCTCTCCTCATCACTAAATTCCTTAATCAAAACAAATGTCCCCTCAGTCCTATTCTTTCCAACGGTATACTCAATAATCACAACCCTACCATAAAACTCCCAACTATCTGACCTTAAATCCATAGGAACCATAATCTGATAAAGCCTATGCCCTCTCTTGCAAAAACGATACTCTCTTCCCAACTCCAAATCTTTAGGAATCTCATCACTATCCAACCTCAAACAAGCCTGTAATAAAAACGGATTACCTATAAACAATAAAATAAAATAAAATTTAAATACTTTTACGAAACAAAACAACAAACGCACCAACTCAAACTTCAAACAAACAACATAAACCAAAACAACTAAAATTCCTCATCACTAGTCGTCAACTTCCCCATCTGCTTCAACTTAACAACCTGATTATCAGTATACTTAAACAAAACATCACCCTTATCATCATCAAACTCCCACGGCTCAACAATAATAGCATCCCCTTCCCTCAACCACAACCCTCGCCTCTTCCTTCCCGGCACCTTACAATTCCGAGTCTTCCCATCCATACAAGAAACAAGCATCCGACTTCCACCGCATCTCTGCGCAATAATTCCAATAACCTCTCTCTCCCTAGGCAACTTAACACGAACAACACGCTCCTCGCCACCAATAAAAACTTTCGCCTTATTCGGCTTCGACTTATCCTTAAACTTTCCAAATGCCATGCTATAAAATGGATTTTCCCCTATATAAAATTACCTTACACAAAATTCAAACCCAAAACATTAGTAGCCTTATCAACAAAAGGACTCCTACTCCAATCTAAAACCTTCTCATCTAAATGCTTGTTATGTAAATCATTCCTAGGATCATATCCAGCAAAGGAATTAACAAAAACATTCTTGTCTTTCCAAGAACAGCTAACATGCAAAACAGAACCCTCAGGAACACACTTCTCTCTATCCTTTAAAGGAACATGATCATAAACCCTAGAATCATACCACTCCAACATCAAACCAGCCCCATCCAAACCAAGCATCAAGCATCCCCCAATCTCTGCATCCCGACAAGAATCCTCCCTCAAGGGCCTCTCATCCCAACTAATATCATTAAGAAATTTTCAAAAATCGGGTCGAGGAACATAATGCGACAAATTATCACCCAAGCTAAAATAACCCAACTCAACAGAAAAATCCCCCATACTTCTATATTTAAGAAGATATCCAGGCTCAGCAATCCTATCACACCCATCCACACCACGATGATACTTTCCCCATCTAGCCTTCTCGAGCAAATCACAACTATATACATAAGAAGAAGCCTTGAGCCCACAATGCAACTCCGGAACATTTAACTCAATCATCAAGTTCTTAGTAATATCTGCAAAAGGAAACCTAGCTTCACCCGCTTCAGACTGAATATAAATATCTTTTTTGGAAATTTTTTCAACCATACCAACTAAATCCCAAAATCCTTTTTAACAATTTATATACTACATCAAAACCAAAGCAAACGGAACCCCATCAATATCAACAACCCCACCATCCAAAACAATCTCCAACTCCTTTGCCAAAGCAACAGAATTCTTCCCAACAAAATTAAAAGTCGCATCTTCCTTCGCAGCCCGAATAACCACATTCCTTGCCTCCTCGAGATTCATAACCTGCCCATCAAAAAAAACCCCAGAAACATCCAAAACACGACGTGCTCCTGCCCCTTCTTTCGACCCTGGACTCTCGACCTTGGACTCGATAAGCTTCCTCCCAAAAACATCCTCATCACAAACCGCAACAACTGTTCGATAAGACTCATGCACCTTCACCAAAATATTACCCATACCAAATAAAATAAAAATCACTTTAAAAAATCTCCCACCAAACAAAAAAACAATTCCCCGCTTCTCCCTAAAACGAGGAATCATAAATATAACCCAATAAAAAACAAAACCAATCTTAATTTTAGGCGGGTAATTTCGAAGCGTAAAAAAATTCGTGGCGTACAGACGTACGCGAGAATTTCTTTTACCAAGAAATTAGCGCATAAAATTAAAATTAATAAGCTTTTTTAGCTTCGCCGTCAGATACTACCTTCTCAGCGTTAACCTTAGACATAATTCTACACATTCCACATCCGCAAACAGAACATTTCCCCTTAGCCATAAATCCGCCTCGCGAAGTCATGTGCATCTCAGCATCCTTCATTTCCTTGTTCTCTTTACATTTCATACATCTTCCTTCAATTGCCATTTTTTCCTCCTATTATATTTAGTTTTCTTGAATTTATACAGTCCCCTGTTTTTTTTAGAAAATCGTCAGACTCTCCGATTCCCATCTCCAATTAACTCCTTCAAGCTAAATCATCACTCGCCAAGCATCGCGCAAAGCGCAACCCCCATCGCAAAAAGCGATAACCACCGAGTGCTAAAACACTCAACCACCAGCGACCACATCGCCAACCCCCAAAATCTAGGCATGCCTAGATTTTATGCACTTCATTCTTATTTCCGCAAGCCAAGCACCTAACAAACAACTTACCTTGATCCTCATCTAGCTCAGTATCAGGCTTTCCACATTTCACGCAAACAACATAACGCTTAGCATATCTCTCAACCTTAGCATTAATATCCTTACTAGAAAGCTTCCTAGACAAAATCAACCGATCCCCTTTAATTTCACCCTGAATACCAAGCTCCTTCCCCAAAAACTTCAACAAATGCTCAGGCTTCCGACGCAAACAAGAAACAACCTTAGTAAAATTCGTAAGCACAGTCCGAACCCCCTCATGGTGCCCTTTAACCTTCACAATTTCGAATCTTCCACCAACTTCCTCATTAACCTCAACATTCTCATACGCCACGTCCAAAAGCTCCTCATAATTCATAAACAACAAACACACTCTCCCCTTATAAAACTTAAGGCAACAAACATATCACCAAAAAACTTATAAACAAAAAAATACTCAAAATACTATAAATTCTAGAGGAATTTCTCGATTAAAATGAACGAAGATATAAAAAAACATATGCTAAAGACTGGAACAACGACACTTGGAATCGTTACAAAAGAAGGAATAGTCTTAGCGGCAGACAAGAAGGCAACATACGGCGGACACGGAGGAGTGGCATACATCGCCGGCAAAATGGGAAAAATAAAAGAATTCAATGAAGATATAATTTTAACAATTGCAGGAACCGCAACATTCGCACTCAGAGCAATTCAAACAGCAAAGGCACAAATTAAAATAAAAAACCTACGAGAAAAGAAAAAAAGCACAATAAAGGAAATAGCAAGTCTATTTTCAATAATGGCATTACAATCTCTTCAATCAGGCGGAGCAATAGGATTCTTAATGGCAGGAAAAGAAAATGGAAAGGCCGTATTTTACAGAATCGGAGCAGATGGAATATTAGAAAAAATAGAAGATTATCACATCGACGGCTCGGGAATGGCCCACGTAAACGCAATCCTAGACACAAAATATAGAGACAACATAACGCTAAAAGAAGGAATAGAACTAGCAAAACAATGTATCATTGGCTCATCAGGTCGAGATCCAGCATCAGGATTAGGCTACGAAATATGGACCATAACATCAGAAAAAATCAAAAAAGTAGAAGATAAAACCTGGAAACTAGATTAACTTACTTATCAAACTTAAAATCAAATGAAAACTAAACTTAACATGCAGTTAAAAGATAACTACTAAAAACTAATTACCAAAATGGACATCCTAAAAACAATACAAGACTCCCTCCCAAGAGGAACAATCTCTTCAACAATATTCGAGGGGGCAAACATAGTGGCATACACAACAGACACAGCATTCTTCAAAAACGGAGACGCACAAATCAAAGAAATCGTCAACACAATAAAAAAAAGACTTGAACTAAGGGCTGATAAAAAACTTCTATTAAAACAAGAAGAAACTGAACAAAAAATCAGACAAATAATTCCCGTAGAAGCAGAATTAACACAAATAATATTCGACCCACAAAGAAGCATTGTAATAATTGAAGCCAAAAAACCAGGTCTAGCAATTGGAAAAGGCGGCTCTCTATTAAGAGAAGTAAAAACAAATACATTCTGGACACCACAAGTTCAAAGATCCCCAGCAATCAAATCCAAAATAACAGATAAAATAAGAGACGTTCTATACCAGGACAATACCTATCGTAAAAAATTCCTAAACAGCATAGGGGAAAGAATCTACAAAGAATGGAATCCAGACAAAATGGAAGAATGGGTAAGAGTAACAGCACTTGGAGGCGGAAGACAGGTAGGAAGAAGTTGTTTTTTACTACAAACTCCACTGTCGAAAATAATGATAGATTGCGGAGTGGATGTTTCCTCAAGCGGAAAAAATAAATATCCGTATCTAGAAGCACCAGAACTAGACATCTCAACACTAGACGCAGTAATCCTTTCCCACGCACATCTTGATCATTCAGGCCTAATTCCCTACCTGTACAAAATGGGATACAAAGGACCAGTATACATGACCTCCCCAACAAGAGACATCTCAGCCCTAATGGCATTAGACTTCATCGGAGTAGCATACAAACAAGCAGCAGCACCACTTTTCAAATCAACCGACATCAGAAACATGGTAAAACATTCAATTACGTTAAACTACCAAGAAGTAACCGACATCACACCAGACGTAAGGATCACAATGTACAACGCAGGCCACACACTAGGTTCCGCAATGATACATTTCAACGTAGGAAACGGATTACACAACTACGTTTACTCAGGCGACATCAAATTCGGAAAGTCCCGCTCCTTAGAGGCCGCTTCAACATATTTCCCAAGGTTAGAAACACTGCAACTAGAAGCAACATATGGAGGAAAGGATAATAATTACCCGGCACGAAAAGATTCCGAAGAAGAATTATTAGTATTCATTAACGATGTAGTAAAAAACGGTGGAAAGGTGTTATTGCCAGAATTAGGAACCGGTCACGCTCAAGAAAAAATGTTAATATTAGAAGATGCAATGAGAAACGGAAAAATACCTAAAATCCCCATATACATCGACGGAATGATATGGCACATAAACGCAATCCACACAGCATACCCAGACTTCCTATCTAATGCGTTAAAATCCAATATCTTCGCAGACAAAAACCCATTCACTTCCGAAATCTTCTCACAAGTAGGTTCTCCACGCGAAAGAAAAAACGTAATAGAAGGCGGACCATGTATAATCCTAGCAACTTCGGGTATGCTTGTAGGCGGAGCCGCAGTAGAATACTTAAGAGAATTCGCAAATTCACCAAATAATGGATTATGTCTATCATGTTACCAACCAGCCGGAGGAGTCGGAAGACAAATCAAAGAAGGAGCAAAAGAAGTAAAATTCGAAGTAAATGGAAAAATAGAATTAGTACAAATAAAACTAAAGGTAATCTCAATGGATGGGTTCTCAGGACACTCTTCCAGAAACGAATTAATGGCATTCGTAAACAATCTTAGCCCAAAACCTCGAAAAGTAATAATCAATCACGGAGAACAATCAAAATGTCTGGACCTAGCATCCTCAATTTACAAATCTCAAAGAATGGAAACAACCGTTCCTAAAAATCTAGAAACCATTAGATTAAGATAAAAAAATAAAAAATAATTTTTCTTCAAGCTACAAGTCATACTTTCCAACAATAATACTTCTTTCAGCCCTATCTCTAGCATAGTGCAACTTCCGACTAGTCTCCATTAAAGCAGGATACATAATATGTGCCTGATGCTCCGAAATCCCAAGATTCTTCAAAACCCCAAGATAATCCGAACCACAAAGACGACTTTCACCATTCATACCAAAATAAAGATGCTCTTCTCGAAGCTTCCTTTTTTTAGCAACCTTATCCTTCAAAATCTCACCATACTCAGGATATTCATCACTAAATTCCGAGATAGCCTCTTTCATTCCTCTAGCCAAATTTCTATCTTTAGCCTCAACTCTAGCATAAACTCGTCCATCCGAAAACGAAGAGCCAACACCACCAAGACTATCCGCAAGATCCCTAGCCGCAGCCAACTTCCTCTTCTGAAGCTTATTCCTCAAACTCGAAAGCGGCAACTCAATTCTATCTTCTGCCACAAGTCCAACAATATTTTTTTGCATTTTTTCTCCATGTTATTTAATTAAAAAAAAGAATCCTCAAGAATACATTAACTAATGTGGTGACATATATCACCTCAATAAAAAAGTTTAAATAAAATAAAAAACAAAACTAAACCATGCTAAACCAACTAAAAGAAATGGGACTAACAAAAAACGAATCCTTAATCTACAAAGCACTTCTAGAGAAAGGCTCACTTCAAGCAGGAAAAATATCCCAAAAAACCGGACTTCACAGAAGAACAGTTTACGACACAATAGAAACTCTTATCACAAAAGGTCTAATTAGCTACATCAAAAAAAACAACACAAAAATATATCAAGCCTCATCTCCAAAAAAATTCCTAAGCATAATCAAACAAAAAGAAAACACAATAAACGAAATACTGCCCACAATGATGGATCTCTACAATCAGCCCAACGAAAAAACCGAAACAAATTTCTACAAAGGAAAAAACGGGATAAAAACAGTTCTAGAAGATCAGCTACAACAAAAAGAAGAAATCCTAATAATGGGTGCATCTGAATCAGCATACGACATCCTTCAATTCTATTTCAAATGGTACGATAAAAAAAGAAAAGATAAAAAAATTCCAACAAAAATAATATTCAACAAAACAAATAAAAAAATGAAAATTCCACTTTCAAAAATAAAATATCTCCCAGAATCTCACTCATCAAATATGGCAATAAATATTTACGCAGACAAAGTCGCAATCATTCTCTGGCAAAAAGAAAACCCAATAGCAATAGTCATAAAAGAAAAAGAAATAGCACAAGGATACAAAAAACATTTTCAATTAATGTGGCAAATAGCAAAGTCATAACAACTCTTATATACCACATCCACATAAAAACTAATATGAAACATAGACTTTCAGTAACCCTAACCCTTCTCGCAATGTTCCTAATAACCCAATTCATAGGACTCTTCGTGGTAAACGCCTACGCACCAACATCTACAATAAATACAGAAACAGGAGAAATCATACTGGGCAAAGGAACCCTCCCATTCGGACTAGAAACACCAGAAGACGAACCAACACCAACTTTTTTATCCATCGTATTCTCCTTCGCACTAGCCTTCGCACTAATCTTTATCCTAATGAAATACCGTTGGAAAATGGTCATCCGACTCTGGTTCTTCTTCGTAATAACTCTAGCTCTCGCAATATCAATTAATGCAATTCTAAAAATAACAACCCTAACCAACATCTCAATGATCGCATTAATAATAGCAATCCCACTTTCATTCATAAAAATATTCAAACCAAATACATATGTTCACAACGCAACAGAACTCCTAATCTATCCCGGAATCGCAGCTGTCTTCGTGCCAATCCTAACTCCAATGTCAATCATCGGACTCCTAATCCTAATCTCAATCTACGACGCATGGGCAGTCTGGCGTTCAGGCATCATGCAAAAAATGGCAAAATTCCAAATGGACGAACTAAAAATATTCGGCGGATTCCTAATCCCTTCAGCTTCAGACAAGGTCAAAGCACAAATAAAAAACATCAAAATAAAATACAAAGGAAAAGAAATACCAAAATCAATAAAAAATAAAAAATTCAAAGTTAATCTAGCAATCCTAGGAGGAGGAGATGTAATCTTCCCAATAATAACAGCCGGAGTATTCATGAGAGCTTATAGTATAACGCCAGCATTATTCATAATTATGGGTTCTCTTGCCGGACTCTTGTCAATCTTCCTCTTCTCCAAAAAAGGCAAGGCATACCCAGCAATGCCATACATAACAACAGGAATATTCGCAGGACTTCTGCTTTGGAAATTATTCTTCTAAGAGTTCTTTCTTACTGAATCTGAATTAGAAATTAACATATCATATTCCTCTAAGCCTTTTCTATAAAATCTAGGGTTATATATCTTAACACTCAAATCAAGACCTCTTCCTAAAAATTTTTCTGCCAAATATTGAGGCTCACCCATAGAGGGAATAACTTTTTTAGTATCAGGAAATGTGGCCCTATCCGCCCCATGATGAAATAAGAGTAGAGGACGAACATAATCAGGATCGTCCCTTATTATTCTAAATAGGGATTCATCTGGAGCCCCGCCCATGCACCCAGCCTCCAATCCCCTTCCATTAAAATGTTCCCCAATCTGCTTAATAAAATAACTCTTCCCGCTATCTGGAAAACCATAAACCCCAACCAAGATAGGTCTACTCTCCACGCCCTCAATAATACCTATAACCCTTCTCTTCCCTTCTTCAAAATCAAACTCCTCCATCACCAGATAACCCCCACTGTAACATACTCAATATCCTCAAACCTAATCCGTCCATCCCCAACCAAATTAGCATCCCCCTTAACCCCAAACCAAACACCATCCTCATCCCAACCTTTCTCCACAACTCGATGCACAACCAAAACACCTCCCATCCTAAAACTAACAATATCACCAACTCCAATATCAACCTCGCTCTCAGGAACAATCCTTATCCCATTAGCCCCCTTATCTAAAACCGGAACCATACTTCCCGAATCAGCATAACCAGAAAGCGTAGCCCCCTTAATTTTCAAAACAACCTCGTCCCTCAAAACAACAATATCATCCTCAACTATCCAATCAGAAGGAGCACTAATATCTCCTCCGAATACCGAATCTCGAATACCGAATCCCGAAATAGTAGACGGAACCTCCAACCCAGAACCAAAAACAAAAAACAAAAAAGCACAAACTACAAATCCAAAACAAAACATTCCCAGATTTTCCCAATTCATAAAACCTCGAGTCAGCGTCGCTATTTAAATCCTCCTAATTGTAGTCCCTACAAAAAGACAACACAACCAAAAGATTTATAAAGAAAGTTTTTATTGTAAAGTAGTAATAAAATGATAGCAAAACCAGAATTAATAAAAAAATTGAAAGGTTACTTTGACCTAAACATTTACGAGACGAAAGTATGGCTAGCCCTACTATCTAAAGGTATCTCCTCAGCAGGAGAAATCGCAGAAATCTCAAGTGTTCCGCGTTCAAGAACTTACGACGTATTAGAGTCCCTAGAGAAGCGAGGCTTCGTAATCCAAAAACTAGGTAAACCAGTAAAATACATCGCAGTAAAGCCAGAAATTGTAATCGAAAAACTAAAGAACAATACAACAACACAGGCAGAAGAAAAAATTAAAACACTCTCAACTCTAAAGGACACAGTTGAATACAAAGAACTAAAAGAACTCCACAAAACCGGAATCGAGCCAATAAAAAACCACGAATTATCAACTTCTATCAAAGGGAGATCAAATCTATATCTACAAATGAAAGCCGTAATGGAATCCGCAACAAGAACAATCCACCTAACAAGCTCTGCATTCGAACTATCTAAGAAGCAAAAAATGTTCAAGGACACATTTACAAAATTGAAAAAGCGAGGAGTCGACATCAAAGTAATGATCGGGGACGACGAAGCAGAAGCAAAGAAATTATCTAAGAAACTAGGCGTAGAAATCAAATCAAAACCAATCAATGCAAGATTCGTAGTTTCTGACAAAACAGAACTAATCTTCACAATCAAACCAACAAACGTTCACGAAGATTTCGACTACGGAGTATGGATCAACTCTCCATTCTTCACAAATTCTTTAGCCTACATGTTCGAAGCAGCTTGGAAGGATTAAAGTGATAGAAATATACAATACACACAAAAGGGGAGAAACTATAATGATTGCAGAAGTTTCATGGCCAACTCATCTTCAAGATGAATGCGGAGCTCCTTATGAAATCATAATAAATTTAACAAGCGAACCAGGGGAAATCAAAAAAATATCTCCTACGACTACAACAGCATTATACATAGCAACTGGACTAAGTCTAAAACAAGTTAAAGAAGTGAAAAAATTTACCTACGGAGAAAACTTGGAAGAAATAAAGTCCCTAAATTCAAAAGTGGATTAATAAAAATAGTTAACCAAAAATAAAACCAATCGATGACGACAGTCATCGAAAACCTCACCCAACCTCTCCAAACCTCACCCAACCTTCGATAACAAAGTTATCGAAGCCCCCATCTCTCCTTCCATTCCTTTAACAAACTCTAAAACCTCTTCAACACTAACCTTCTCTCTCGCCCACCAAAATCCCTTTCTCTTAAAAACATCTTCCTTAGCCTCACAAAATTTTTCAGCCTGCTTCTCAAGTCCAATACTCGGCCCCTTTCTCTCAACAACCAAATTCTCTCTAACAACCAAATACCCCTTAGCAACATTTCCAAAACCAGAATAATCAAACTCCCTCCTCAAAACAATCTGCCCTCGCCTCCCAAGCTCCCTAGCAAAAAAAGAAAAAATCTTCCTCATTTTAGTCCCAGCAATATCCCCCTCCTGCCTCTCAGTAGAAAACTCACAAATCAAAAACCTACCCTTCTTATTATCAGCAAAACTCTTCATCTCAACAACATCAATCTCCTGCCTCTCAAATCCCTTCAACAAAGGCTTCTTCAAAAAATCCTGCGAAATCTCCAAAAATCTCTCAAAAGTAGAAAGCCCCAACCCGGCACAAACATTCCTATACTTGTAAGTAGGATCAACCAAAACAACCGGACCATTCAGCTTACTAGAATTAAGCTCCCTCATAATCTCCCTCTCACCCTTAAAATATTTCATAGGGTCAATCACCCTCTTTCTCCGAACCCCCTTCAAAAACTTAACAAAACCTCCAAAATGAATAACCAGAATCTCTAAACTATAACCACTAAACCCTCGAATATAACCCTCAGCCCCATAACACCGACTAGCCCGAGCAAACGCCTTAGCAAGCATAATCTCACTAGCCAACTCCGGATTCTTTTTTATCTCACCACCAATATATTTAACATGACTAAGTGAAACATCCGTAACATTCTCAGCCAACTCCGGATCATTATTCTTAACAACCGGAACAACCTCCAAAATAACTTCCGGGAAAACAACATGAAAATAATCCCGCGACCCATGAACTTTTCTTAATTCCCCCGGCAAATCCAACTTCTTCAAAACACTCTCCAAATTCAAAATATCCTCCGAATAATCAAACACAACAAAAATATCTACATCCTGAAGTCCTTCTTTACGAATCATCGTCCCCTTGGCCATACTTCCCCCAATAACCGCCTTCAAGCCCTTCTCCTTCAACTTCTTAACCAAATCACTAGCAACACGCCTCAATGCCAAAACCTCGCTATCACTAACCCGAATCCTCTCAAGCTCAACTCTCAAAACTTCCTTCATACCCATAATAGGAAAACAAATACAAACTATATAAAACTAATTCAAATCAAGCCCCACACCAAAACAAATAAAAAATTCACACACTAATAAGTTTCATCCTCAACATTGCAAGGGAAAAAATCCAATTGCTCTTCTGGAATTTTCAAAGACTTACCATATTCAAAAACTTCTCCCCAAGTTGACTTGTCGGTTTTTACCCTAAAAATTCTCTCCTTGAAAACCACAATCAAATCATTATCCTTATAGAAATGAAAATAAAACCCATCCACCATATTCTTCTGAAGCCGCTTTAATATTTCATCAATTTTTTCCAAACCAACCCCAACCCTATATAAAACCCATTCTCCATCCTCAGACGCCTTCTTTCCAAGAACGTTCAAACCATTAAATACAGATTTATCCTTCTGACTCACATCAACCAAAATTCCATGATATTCTTCCATACAATTAAATCACCCCTACATTTATCAACTTATCCCACATATGAATCCTTACAAATTTAAGAAACGTCTCTATATCCACTATTTCGCAAAATATCCATACAAAATCACCCAATATAACAATCTTAATTCTTAGCAGACAAGTTCGAAGCGTAAAAATTTTCAATGTGTACAATCGTACATGAGAAAAATTTTACCAAAAAATTTTCCCCAACATTCCGCAATTAGGGGTATGCAAAACTGCTAAGCTAAGAATTAAAATTAATCAAAGCCCTTCAATATCAATAGAATACTTTCCTTCACTTTCCTTAAACACAATAGGTTTCCGGTTCATCAAAGAAACAATATCCAACTCAAACTTACCAGCCCCAAGAACCTTAACACTCTCAAGATCCAAAATAACCGGCTTCTCATCATCCTCAACTTTCAAAATACTCCGAACATCCTCCTCAACCTTAACTTTATCCACAGTATTAAACTCACGCATAGGCTCCTCATTCAATCTTTTAATCCTCTCCGCCTGTTCATCCCGAATATAGAAAAAGAACTTCCCACCACAGTCCCCACAGCCCTCAAGAATCTCTTTACTTCCAACTTCCAAAATTTTACTACAGTGTACACATTGATGTGGCATAATTATAATAGTATCAAGAAATTAATAAACCTATCCCCAGCACCAAAAACACCCTAAATAGACAACTTAAATATTCCACCCTTTCCATGCTCTTCAGGATCACACATCATCCCATCTTTATCACAAGAAGAAGTACGCACTGTAAATCCCCTAACGGACAAATACAAATTACCATCATCATATACCATATTGCCTGCACATGATCTATTGTCACCACCAAAAGGCTCATCTATCGGAAGATCAGCAATGACATCCTCTGATTTAAACCTCATACTATAATCATAAGTAAATATTTTATTATCCTCCATTAAGTAAATCTCATCGCCTCCAATAGCAAGACCCTCTACGCGACCAATTCTATCCCCCAAATCATGAACATTTACCTTTCCATCCCAATCAATATGCAAAACCCGATTAGGGTGAGAATCAGACACAGAATAAACACCGCTTTTATTAAGCTCAAAATAATTTCTATTAATACCCAAAACTTCCTTAGTCTCTCCGACATAATCTCCAGTCATATCAAACTCAAGCATATTGTGCCCAAAGATACCAGTAAGAACAAACACTCTATCCCCAAGAGTTCCAACCCGCGCAATCCAATTATATCCAGGATAATCCCCTCTCGAATGCTCCCTAACCGCATCTGTTATATCCACTTTTCTAACTCCGGCACCATATTGATCAAAAACCGCAACCTGATTCCTAACCAATTTCTCATGAGAAAATTTACCCAAAGAAACCTCCAAATTATCAGCCACAAATATATTATCACGATCCGATATACAAACATCTGAAGAACTAAAAAGATGATCCCTTTTCTCAATTAAACCATCAACATAACACTTAACCAAAGGACGCATAGCAAAATCATACACTTTTTGAACAGGAAAAGTAAAAACGTCACCAAGTATATTCTCTGGAGTTGCAGTTCCTCCACCATTACCAAAAACATTAAGATCGGCAAACAAAAAAGAAGGCTTTTTATTAGGATAATTTTTACCCAACCCAGCCACAACTTCACCCTCAGCATCAAATACATGATAACTATACTCCTTCTTATTGCAAAAATCAAGCACAGAGGCAACCGCTATCCCATCTCCAGCATAAACCCTATTATAATCCTCACTCACTCCTATTATCTTCTCAAGTCTAACCATCATCAAGCTCCCCAAACATCTCATCCAGTCTCTTAGCGTTCTCAGAAGATACAACATATACTACAACACTATCCCCCGTTCGATGGCTATATTCTCCCTCAACACCAACATCCCTCAAAGACAAATTAACACCTGAACACGAAGCACCAGAACTAGTTCCATAAGAGATCCTTCGCTCAGCATCCCGACTCAAATTATGAAACCCTCCAAACCTTTGACTAGCATCTCTAATCTCTTTCGAAACCTTGTCTATCAAAACCCCCTCATATCTTTTATATTCCATTTTCCCAACCATAAACAATACCCACAAAGGAAAAACTTAAATATTTAGAACAACCTACAGTTGTTGTATGATATGGAAAAAACTAAAGTCCTATGGATTAAACAAATACGAATCATGCGCATACATAACTCTACTAAAGATAGGAGAATCAACTGCAGCCAAAATATCATCCGAATCATCCGTACCTCATGGAAAAATATATCCCACTCTCGAAAGCCTAAAGAAAAAAAACTTTATAAAAATAACACAAAAAAATCCAAAACGCTTTATTTCGATAAAACCAGAAATTGTACTAGGGAAAAAACTCCAAGAAAAAAAAGAAAAAATTATATCCTTAGAGAAAGAAACATCTAATCTGTTCAAAGTCCTCTCAAGCCTTTCCTCCAAAAAAACCATTCCAACAGAAAAAATACAAATTATAAATGGATTCAAAAACTATCTCACAACTTCCACCATGCTCCACAATAAAACAAAAAAAACCTGGAGATCAATTTCAAGAATGCCAATATCAAAATCTCACATGGATTCTTATGAAAATTCCATATCCCGTGGAGTTAAAATAAAAATACTTGCATCACTAAAAAGGGAGAATAGAGACTACAGCATTTGGATAGATATGGGTGTAAATATAAAAAACATAGGATATATTCCCACAACCTTCAGCGTTGTAGATAACACAGATGTCCTAATCAGAATCTGCGAAGACATAACTAGCGAAAACTTTTTAGCAATTTGGATACACGATTCTTCTTTTGCCAAAACCATGTCCGAATATTTTAAGACACTCTGGAAAACCGGCAAGAAAATAAAATAAAAAAGCAAGAATGAATCACTCGGCTATCAACAACGATAGTCATAGAAATCCTTTCAGGCCTTTTAATCCTCACTAAACATCAGACAACAAAGTTACCTGACATTCTCACTCAAAACAAATTCAACAAACCTAATCAGCATCTTTCCTAACTCCTCAAAATCTCCAACCAACCTCTTAACCTCATCATCTCCAAAAATCCCAACTTCCCAGCAATCATCAGCTGACTCTCAACCTCGGGCTCACCAGAGTCATGCCATACGTGACCCAAACACTACCCATAGCATTATATAAAAAAACAAAATCCTTACTAGTTCGTCTACCACAACTTTTGCCCCAGCACTCCGCAATTAGGGGTATGCCGAGCGGCCAGCAATATTAGAGCTAATGCTAACAACCGCCCTCTTTAATTGAGAAGTCAATCCAAAAAATTCATCAGCAGGAAACCCTTAACAACATCCTAAATATCTTTAGTTAAATCACAAGATTTAATCCAAACCCTCAATTCCCGAAAATCCCTCTTACCTATTTTGCTCACAATATAATTCTCGATGAAGACAGCCATCGAAATCCTCGGGCCCACCAGGGTCATGCCGTTTGAGGCCCAACCTCCTTTATCCTCACCCAACCTAAAAAAATTGAAACTGTAATTCAACGACGTTGAAGCATAAGTTCAATTTTTTTCGGGTTCTTCGTCATCTCCCCAACAACCGAAGCCGGCCCAATCACCGTAATAGAATCCTGCTCTCCAACCAAAATCTTCGCAACACCATGCCTCACCTTCTCAAACATCCCACGATTCTCATTCTCATTACTAAGGCTAGCAATCTCAATCCCAGCAAACCCATCAACATTTCCAATCAACATCATAGAATTCTCAATCAACTTAGCCTCTTCCTCAGTCTTCAATTTCCCCTGCAAAATAATAATCTTATTCTTCAAAACAATCCCCATAATCTTCTTAATCCTACCAACAGCATCCTCACTAGAAATCTCACTATACGGCATAAAATGAATAGTCAAATCATCTTTCTTGCCCTTTCTCTTCGCCACTTTTTTTTTCTTTGCCATTATTTTTATCCCACAGGCTAAACAAGCCCCACGACCTCAGTCGCCACCACCGAGCGCCAAAACGCTTCACCTCCGCAAGTATCTAACTTGCCATCACCACACATCAAAGATGTGTCGCCACCCTCAAACTCGCTTCACGAGCTTGAATAATTCCTCGTAAAATTCCTCAATATTCTGCCCATCCTTAGCCGAAATCCCAACAACATCATAATCAGGGAATGCACTTCTAACCTTCTTAATATTAGATTTTTTTAAATCTATCTTATTAGCAACAACCAAAACCGGAATATTTCGAGCAACCAAATTACCCAAAATCGTAATATTAACCTGAGAATACGGGTTAGCAGTAGAATCAATCATAACAACAACAGCATCCATATCATCCAACCACTTAATCGATTCAATAATCCCCTGAGTAGCCTCTTTAGCCCTCTCCTGAGCCGCTCTCTTCTTTAATCCAAACTTCATAAAATCTTCAAAATCAATACGAGTCGCAATACCTGGAGTATCAATCAACTTAAATTCAATCTTCTTTCCATCTCTCTCCAAAATAACCTTTTCCTTAACCTGAATCTCACGAGTCTCATGGGCCATCTTAGAAACAGAACCTAAATCCTCACCCAACCAATCCTGACAAATTCTATTAGCAAGACTAGTCTTCCCAGCATTAGGAGAACCATAAAAACCAAGCTTAACTTCCCCCTTCTTACTAAAAATACCAGAAAAAATTCTCCTAGCAAAATTCCTCATAATCTTTATCATAAATTAAACCCGAGCTCCAGATTTATTAATGTTATTGTTGTCTTGTTGCTGAACTTGAGTAGCAGCTTCTTCAGATTTCTTAATAGCCCGCCTAGCCTTCCAATCCCTAATCAACATAGAAATCTTCTCAATAGGAACAATCTCCACCATACCAACATTCTTCCCCAAAGACTTACTTATCCCATATTTAACCTTCTCACTAGACCATCCTTCAGATTTCAAATTAGCAATAATGTCCTTATCCTCCAATCCATGAGCCCTAGCATTAGAAATATACATCAACAAATTATACAATTGCTGACCTTCCCCAAACAAATACTTTTCATAATGCCTCTTATACCAAATATGCAATCCAGTATAAGCGGCCAACAAAAGAATAACAACGAAAATAAAAATAAAAACCGCCCTGCCAATAGGCTTACAATCACTCCTACAATTACTAGCATCTTCCCCCATAGCCTCTTCACAAATTAAATTAAAATTACAGTCCGTATTAATATCCTCCTCAATCACAAGAGAACTAAGACTCGGAGAAACAAAAAACTTACCACGAGATTTATCCTTATAATAAAACTCAAAAGACTTACTCTCCCCAGCCCCAAGAACAATCACAGTAGCATCCTCAGACTTCCGAGCTCCAACTTCTTCATTAAAATATAACTCTCCAAACGGACGATTAATAACAAAATAACTCTCTCTATCCCAACTAGAGGCAACATCAAAACTATAGGAACTCAAAACATCCCTATCATCTCCATTCCAATAAACAGCAAAAACATTCTTATTCTTCATACTAGTAAAAACATTCTGACTTTGCCAAACAAGAATAGCATCAATATAAGCGTCGTGATTGTCTCCATTAGGACTTCCAGAAACAGAAGAAATAGGATCAATATCAATGTCACCAAGTTCTGTCATCAAAGACGGGCTCTCAAAATTATTAGCTCCCACACCAACAGGAACATTCAATGCGTAAAGTTTCAATGCAATATCCCTAAATTCCTCAACATCAATAGCATTACCATGTTCCTTCTCAAGCCTATCCAACTCATCCTCAAAATAATCCACATCAAGCAAATTAAGCAAATCCTTTTCATACCAACTAGAAAGACTCCTAATGTCACTCCTAACCTTGACCAAGGCATCTTTCCTAATCTTCAACCCCTCAGCAATAGCAATCTCCGGACTAATAACTTCAATATTAAAATTCTTTTTCGAAGTCAAATTGCCACCAGCACTAACTTCCAAAGAAAGTGTATAATTTCTCAAATCATTATAAACATAAGTAATCTGCGGGCCATAACTTTCCAATATAGCCTTATCATCCCCAAAATCCCACTTGTAGTTCAAAGAATCATTTCCCTCAAAGTCAATCTTTGCATAAAAAGTCACAGGAACAGCAGCAGGAGCAACAAGTGGAGTAATCGAAGAAACAATCGGAGCCGGCAAAAGAATAATATTCTCTTTGAAAAGATATTCCCCAAAAAGCTCAGCTGAATGCTCACCTTCTTTTAAAACATTAAAATGCAGCTTGCCCAAATCCAACGTTCCATTAAAATCAACCTCGGCGGGAATACTAGTAAGATCATAAGCAAAATTTTCCGATTTCCACTCCGAATCCTCCTTGTAAACCAAATCAACACTTTGAATACTAAACTCCTGAGAAACCCCGCTAATCTTCAAGGGCAAAACACAACCTTCCAAACAATCCCCTCCATACCTAGTAGCAATAATAGAATTAGCAGAATCCACCTTATCGGAAAAATCAATACCTCCAAGTTCTTCAGCACTAGCATACTTAACCCCCTGAACAAAAACAGCATAATCCTTAACACTAGAGGCCGGACCACTATCATATGAAAATCCGCAACTGTCCCCCTTGTTCTCCTCATAAATATTATACGTAGTCAAAGAGTCCGCACCAACACAAATCTGATATCTACCCTCAGAAAAAAGCTCTCCCTTCTCCGGATCAACAACACATCCATCCTCAAAACTAGGATCAAAACTACACTCCCAAGAACTTCCAAATCCACTTTCAGGATAAACGGCCATATTCAAATTACCACCCTCCCCACTAACATCAGCACCCACCCTCAAACTAGAACTACTTCCAATCTCAACCATCTCACAATAAAAAGAATTACCAATCAAAGGCCCAACACTTTTATCCGAAGGATCAAAACATCCCCAGTTCTTAGGCAAAAACTCACTAGAAAAATTAGAAAATGTCCAAACCTTATCCTCAAAAAATTCAATAACAAAAGGAACCTCGGCACCAGCTTCAAAATCACTAGAAATATTAAAACTAAAACTATCCAAAACAATATCCTTTCCCTTCAAAATAAACCCAACATATTCTGATTCCGAAGAAGAAATAGAAAAATTCTTAGAAGCATCCCCAGAAGAATAAGAATAACTCATAGAACAGTCAGCAGGAAAACATTCAAAATCAACTTTATTTTCAATTAAAAAATCAGCAAAACTAACAGTCTTACCATCACTAAGAAAAATCATCTCATTATAACTCTCATCCTCAACAGTCAAATTAACCTTCCCTTTAATCTCATAGGAAAAAACGTATTCCTTCTCAACAAAAGAAGAGTCAACATCAACAAAAGCAGAAGCAAAACACAGGCAAAAACAAAGCAAAACAACAAAACACCTTCTCATAATATATATTGACAAAGATACTTTATAAATATTTCAAATTATTATTTCTTCCGGGCAATCTTCTTTTTTCGAACAACCTTCTTTTTAGAAACCTTCTTGCTAGAAGTCTTTTTACTAGATACCCTTTTCTTCTCAGAAAGATTTTCCTTTCTCTTAACTAAAAAATAACCAACAAGCAAAAGCAAAACAGCTAAAACAAAATACGCAAAACTACTACAATTAGAAGTGTCTTCAGGAGCATCTCTAGCAACAATTTCCTCAGGAGTATTAATATGAAACCCAACTCCAATTTCAGATCCAGCTAAACAAGTAAAACTAGAAAACATAACAAAGGATAAAATCATTACATTAAAAAATTTCATTTTAAAAAATTAAACCTCCTTTTATTATCAATAGCAAAATAATAAAGCCCAACAATAAACAAAGAGGCAAACAATGCAAACAAACTAAATCCAGGCAACTTAGTTATAGGCTCTCCACAAAACCGAGTAGCCTCTCCACCATTGCATCCCACAGCATCTAAACATTCGGCAGGAATACCGCCACTAAACCCATTAACAACACTATAATCTGAAATCCAACTAACATTTTGAGAACCACCAGAACAATCCCCAAGACTATAAGAATTAGAACATTCAAACTTATCAGGGCCATCAACGCCATATCTCCCCTGCGTAACATTCATCTTATGATAACATCCACCCAAAGAAAGATTCCAATTACACCCACAATCATCTTCCGGAACAACAAAATTTTCCCCTGCACATTCAACAGTGGTCCCACAAACTTCCGACCCAACACCATTCTTTCCAATATCCATAACATCAGCAGAACAATCAACCTCAGAAATATAAAGATCACACCCTTGATCATAGGAATCACAAATACATTCACCATTGTAATAATATCCATCTACAGCTGCACACTCAAGCTCAGTCATATTAACAGAACAACTCTCCAAATTACTTTTACACTGAAAAGCAGAACCCTCAACCTCACAAGTATATCCAGAAGGACAACATCCACCTAATGGAGTTCCAAGAACAAACGAAGCATTCCCCCTAGCGCATCCAAGCCCCTCATCAAGAGTACTCAATGGAATAGCCGGATTTCCAGAGCCTCCATCCTGACAAAAGAAATATCCACGACCAGGATCATCAGAACATTCTCCAGCAAAGACAGACAAAACCTCATCATTAAAATCAAAATTACATCCATCAACAGTAACAGTAACACCCATATCAGAAGCACAAACTAACCCAACAAAAAAAACTCCCAAAAAAACCACCACACCCAACCTTTTCATAACCCAACAACATCATTTTACTATTTAAACTTTCCCAAATCTAAAACAATAATCTCAACCTATCCGATAACAACCAATTTAGGCCTAAGTCTCACAACCTTCTTTCCTAGTCCAACCGAATCACAAACCTCAACAACCTCATCCACATCCTTATACGACCCAGGTGACTCCTCAACCATCCCATTCCGCTTTCCAAATTCAACAAAAACACCCCTCTTCTCCATATCCTTCCTAGCCTCCTCAAAACTAATTTTATCATGAGCAGCACTGCGACTCATGGCTCGACCAGCCCCATGCGCACAACTCCCAAAGCTTTTCTTAATAGCCTCACTAGTCCCAACCAAAACATAACTAGCAGTCCCCATGCTCCCAGGAAGCAAAACCGGCTGTCCAACCTCTCTATATTTCTCAGGCACCTCCTCTCTCCCAGGTCCAAAAGCCCGAGTAGCCCCCTTCCTCATAACCAAAACATCCTTTTCCTTCATTTTCCATTTCCCATTTTCCATTTTCTCGCGAAGCACGTGCTTCTCAACCTTAGCAATATTATGGCAAATATCATAAACAACATCCGCTCTAAACTCCGGAAAATAATGCCTCATATTCTCCCGAACATAGTGCGTAATAATCTGCTTATTAGCAAACGCAAAATTAGCAGCCGCATTCATAGCTCCAAAATATTTCTGCCCCAACTCACTCTTAAAAGGAGCACAAGCCAAACCAACCTTAGCAAACCCCGCCAAATCCTTCCCATCCTCCATCTTCGATCCTCCATCTTCCGCATCAGACATTTTTTTAATATAGTCAGTTGCAACTTGATGACCTAGCCCTCTAGATCCACAATGAATCAAAATAACAACTTGACCTTTCTCCAAACCAAAAACCTCAGCAACTCGCTTATCAAAAACCTCATCCACAATCAACACATCCAAAAAATGATTCCCAGCGCCCAAAGTCCCAAGCTGACTCCTTCCTCTCCCTTTAGCCTTATCGCTAACCGCCGAAACATCTACGTTGCCAATCTTCCCTTCACTCTCAATAAACTTCCAATCCTCTTCAAGCCCATATCCCTTCGAAACCGCCCACTGCGCCCCACCCTTCAAAACTTCATCCAACTCATCATGCATCTTTACCGACTGCTTACCTCTAGTAATCAAACTATGCGAAAGTCGAATCTTCCCTCCCCGACCAACCCCGCTAGGAACACATCGAAACAAACTATGCACAATCTCTTTTTCCTTACCCACCAAATCCTCCTCTCTCAAATTCGTCTTCAACAACCGAACAGAACAATTAATATCATACCCAACACCTCCAGGACTAATCACACCCTCATCCAAATCAAAAGCAGCAACCCCACCAATCGGAAAGCCATAACCCATATGCATATCTGGCATAGCAAAACTCCCCCCCAAAACCCCAGGCAACTTAGCAACATTAGAAACCTGATCCAAACACTTACCATCCCACCCCTCAACCAAAGCATCACTAGAATAAATCTTCCCAGGAACCTTCATATCTCCAGATACAGGAACCTTCCATTCAAACTCGCTAACCTTTTCAAACTCAACCATAATAATAGCCCAAAAAAAACATTTAACTATCTTTCTAACATCAAAACAACCCTAAGAAAGCTCTCCACGCATTCTCTTAAAAAAATTCAAACACTCCACATAGACAGAAGAATACTCTGGAAAATCAAGAATCTTCTCACACATACTCTCCTCCCCACTTGCAGTAGCAACATCCCTATAACACTGTGGCTCAATAGAAGGCTCATCCAAATCAGACATATTTCCAATCTTAACACAAGCTGCAATATTCGTTCCCGCACTTTTCCAATAACAATCAGCCAAGCTACGAGCATCCACCAATTCAATATCTTTCATCCTGTCACATATAGAATAATTTTCACTAACCTTAGCTATGCCTCTAAAGCAACCAGCCCTATCCCCATGATAAATTATAGTATCGCAAATACTTAAATCCTGATTCATTATTGCAATCTTCTTCTTACAATTATCATCTAAACATAGTCCAACATCCCGCTTTCTCTCAGCAATATAAAAATAACAAGCTGCTCTTGAATACATCCCCCCATCCTTATTATCCGAAGGCTGAAGAACATCCCCCATCAAATCACAAACCTCTGTATCATTATATTCCCAAGATATCTTCTGATAACAAAGATTTCTTCTAGACTCCTTTAATTTTTCACAAATTAAAGGCTCATGATACTTTACGGCCAAACTAGTATAACATGCATATCCTGATTCTAAATTAACTTTATTACCACTACAAGAAGATAGATCATATTCACTCAATTCTTGATTTAATTTCATTAAAGGAAGAAAGTAAACAAGGCCCAAACTCAGCAAAATTAATAAAATTATAAAACCTCCAATAATCTTTTTCATACAAACAAATTGAGTCCAAATATTAAAAGCTTTCCGAATCATATTCAAACTCCGAAACCTTCTTCAAATCCATAACCAAAACAAGAACCCTCTCCATTTAAGTTTATTCCAAGATGGGTAATCAATGGTAACCAAATGAAAAAATAAAAAAATAAACCCCCTCAAACAACAATGAGAGGGCTATGTAAATTGTAAATTCTAACCAGAAGCTAAGTTCACGGAAAACAATTCCTTTATCTCATCAATACTGTTTCTAGACACAGTTATATCATACCCCCGAGTACCCACAACTTCCTGAATAAAATAACACATATTAGATCCAAACAAAAGAGTAAAAAACTGGACTGAACTCTTTCCAGAAAGAAGATACCCAGAAAGAAAAGCCGAAAACTCATTAAGGAGTTTGCGTTTCTCCTCATTACGAATTTCAACGATATGCGAAAAATCATAAGAAACAAGTATAAGCTCAATAAGCGAAAGATAAGATTCTTCCTCTTTAGAAATCCTCTTCATCAATTCAGCAAGAAGAGCAGCAATCCAGGCACCATTATTCCCATTAGCTTCAAGAGCACAAATAACATCCCGCACTACATCCTTACCCAAAACACTTTCAAATCTTCTCATAAGGTCTTCAGATCTTTCCACAATATTCTCCCACTTAAAATTTAAACAAAACCCCTCAAGACCAATTCAAGAGGGGGCACAAATCATCAACAACCATTATTTCACGACAAAAGACACTTACCCAGGACTATCTCCCCCATACGGACAAAAATCAGCCGTAAAAATATTTTCAAAAATCACAATGCGACCCCTACGACCAACACCCTCGCTATACAAAAGATTGCAAACAACCTCAGCAGCCGCATCAGAAGAAAGACTATCTCTATGACAACATCCAAGACTACCAGCTACAACATCCCTCCACTTTTCAGAAAGCCTATCCATCTCAACATCACCATCCAAGAAACCCGAATGAACACTAAACTCAGGACACACATCACCCAAACCCCAAGCCTCAATCACAGCCTTAACAGCCTTAACCCTATTCTCCTCTACAATAATCTCAAGCTCACGAACAATACACTCAGAAGCCCAACGAGGTGAGCAATTGGCAACAAAAACACCCCTAACAAACCCAAACATCCTATCATACGCATCTTTCACATCCGACATAATACTCTCCTCAATAATTAATTAATACCAGCCAAACCCAATCCAAAGGCAGACCGCAACTTAAATCTTAAACGTTTCAATATCCAACCCTTCCTAAAAATAGAAACAAACCACTCTCCCCAAGAAAGATTCTTATACTCAGTAATCCGCAAAGCAAGAAACACATTAGTAAAAATCCCAATCCTATCCTCCTGCCCAATATCCTCCGCCAACAAAATATTACAAAGATTATCAATAGTTCTATCATCTTCAAATTCAAAATAATGAGAAATAAAACTATTAACACACATCTTCCAACTAATAACAAAGGGCACAACTTTCCTAGAGCTCAAATACCCATCAAAAGCATAATTTAAACCCCCAAAAGAAATCTCAGAAAACTCCTGACCCTTACACATATCAAAAAAAACTTCAAGAAAAAGTATTTCATCTCCCTCCCATTCTCCAAACAATTTAGAAATATCTTCAAAAACCTGTAAATATGAACTATGCTTTCCACTTGAAATAATATCACTAATATTCTTACGAATCATGCCTTCCGTGAGTTCCATAACAACACCTCTCTAAAATTTAAAATTATCAAAACCTTTCAGGCAAAAGTCCTTCAGCACCATGAAGCACACTCACTCCCTTAACTGAATTAACGACCCCTCAAGACTCAAGGCAAATTACTCCGCATCTTCAAGTATCTTCAATCCCCTTCTTAATCATTTTCCTCTGAATACCTATCTCCAGATACTCTACAGATGCACTCTTTTCAACAAGAGGGCTTCCATCACTATCCTTAATATAAAGCCCCGCAAAAAGAGGACTCTCATAATACCCCATCACTCTCATAACAATAAGTAAGCCTAAATCTCCTACTAATTTCACAATCCACATCTTTCCTTCCCCATATTCCACACCTCCAACTAAAAATTAAAGAACCAACACAGTCCCAACTAAAACAAAACCACGTATTCCAAGCCAACCAGACATATTTCAAAACACCAAGAGGTATTCCAATCAAAGCCCAGTCAACATCTAACCTATTCCACAATCTCTAAAGTCAACACGTAAAATCAATCACGCAAGTTATCTCTGAATTCTATATGTTTGTGCTATTTATTATAAAAACAAAACAGGACATTCCCTTAAAAAACTTCCCATTGCTGTAATTCAAGAGTAACAACTCTAAGCCCAAACCACACAAAAAACACAAGCAATCTAAGCTGGCCCGGGTGACAAAACCACCAGAGTCATGTCGCTTAAGACCTACCAAAAACCAACAACCAACAACAACTTAAATGTGCCTCATTTAAGTTTCCCATGGCAACATTCTCCCACTCAAAACTTTCAACCTTCGAACAATGCCCCTACAAATACAAGCTAAAATACATCTACAAAATAAAACCAGAAATAGAAAAGTCCATAGAATCCCACCTAGGTTCCGCAACACACGACGCCCTAGAATGGCTCTATCTCCAAGTCCTAGAAAACAAAACACCCCAACTAGACGACGTAATAGCAAAATACATAGAGACCTGGCAAAAAGACTTCTCACCAAACATCCTAATCGTAAAAAAGGAATTCACACACAAAGACTACTTTGACAAGGGAGTAAAATTCATAATAGACTACTACATAAAACACGCCCCATTCAAAGAAGGAACCATAGAAACAGAAAAAAGAATATGGGTAAACCTAGAAGAAAACTATCCCCACAAAATAATTGGATACATAGATCGCCTAAGCTACAATGAAGAAAAAAAAGAATACGAAATACACGACTACAAAACCGCAAAATGGCTACCAGACCAAGACAAACTAGATCAAGATCGCCAACTAGCTCTCTACTCAATCGGAATCAAACAACTTCTGGGCAGCCACCACAACGTCAACCTAATCTGGCACTACCTAGCCCACAACAAGCAAGTAGAATCCAGAAGAACCCCAGAACAACTAACTCAACTAAAACAAGACATAATAAACCAAATCAAAAAAATAGAAACCAATACAAAATGGGATACAAACAAGATGATACTTTGTAATTGGTGCGAATACAAGGGAACATGTAAGGCTCATGGCAACTCCCTGCCTCAAGAGTTCCAAGAAAAAGAAAATCAGCAAAATTTATTCTAACTAACATTTCGATAGACTCAAAACCCTCCAAGCAACCCATCTAAAAAATCTACTCCATCTCAAGCGCCACATCTCCCTTTGCGAACCTCAGCGACTTCTCTGCGCCCTTTGCGTAACAACTGACTCCCCAACCCGTCAACCAACACTTAAAAATTATAGCCATTCTCCTAATCTTAAATAAAATTAAATACAAAAATTAAAAATTAAGTCAAATCCCCAATCCAAGCATTCTACACGGACACTCAAAGCATCCTTACCAACGACCAATGACCAACAACCAAAAACATTTTTATACAACCAAACCCAACAAAACAAATGGCCAAATACCACATCTCGATAAAACACCTATACAAATCAATATCCATAATAATCCTAATAACCCTCCTCTACGCAATCCTCTTCGCAATCCTAGAACAACAATGGCTAATCGTGTTCACAGCATCCCTAACCTTCATCCTAACCATCCTCCCCTGGATGGCAAGCAAAAAATACAAAATCAAAACCCCAATAGAAATAGAATTAATAATAACACTCTTCATCTACGCGACTCTTTTTTTGGGAGAAATCCACGATTTTTACAACGTCTTCTGGTGGTGGGACATACTACTTCACGTAGGATCAGCAATCGTCTTCGGATTCTTAGGCTTCATATTCCTATACTACATAGCAAGCAAACACGAAATCAATACAAGACCATGGACAATCGCAGTATTCTCCTTCTCCTTCGCAATAGCAATCGGAACAACATGGGAAATAATAGAATTCACAATAGACAACCTATTCGGACTCAACATGCAAAAATCCGGCCTAATCGACACAATGTGGGACCTCATAATAGACACACTCGGAGCAATCCTAGCCTCATCAATCGCTTACATATACCTCAAAACAAAAAAAACAATAATATTCAACAGCATAATCAAAAACATAAGAGAAGAAAATCCCAAATTATTCTCAAGATAAACAAATCCCAGCAATTCTATTTTACCCCAATTATTATTTAAAAAATAACTCGCATTACTCATCTGCAATTTAAAACCTAAAACCCACTCCGTTCGCAACCCATCTAAAAAACCTACTCCATCTCAGACGCCACCCAGCCCTCTGCAAACCTCAGCGCCTCCTCTGATACCTACTCTTCCGTCAGTTTTACTAAAGGAAATATTGTGTCAGATAATGCCCTAGTAAAACGGCCCCTACATAATGATCTCCACCCAAAAATATACACAATCAACCCATTCTTAAAAATCGCATACAAAACCCCTTCCCCAACCAAAAAAATTAATCCCACACTCAAAAACCCCATCCGCGTCATTCGAGGCTCACCAGAGTCACCTGCACGCAGGTTCTTGCCTCAAGGAGATTCTCGTGCTGAATATCAGTATGCCGGCGACCGGTATGTCATACGTGGCCGAAAGTCCGCGGATAATTTTTCTCCTCTACAAAGATTACATACCAATATTTACCAAACGGAAAAAACAGCAAATAAAACACTAAAAATCAACTAGTCCAAAGCCCATGTAAATTACAATAACTGCGAGCCGAAACAACCCCACAACAAAACTCCAACTCAGGAGAATCTCCAGGTTTCAAAAACTTCTTAATAACACGCCCATTATCCATAGTAAGCTCAATCCACTCAATATAATGCTCTGCTTCCATAGGATGTAAAACCGAACCAACACTAACCTTCTGCCCCTCAATAACCGGCTTATGCTTCTCAACAGCAGCGTCAACTGAATTTTCATTCATGAAAACCATCGGCTTCCCACAACAAACCAAAGCATCCGCACCCTTATGCAAAATCTCAACAATATTCCCACAAACATTACACTTCCAAATCTGCCCTACTTCAGTCATTTTTTATTCTCCATAGTCTTTCTTTTAGCAATCTCAATAAAAACGAAGATCGAAAGCAAAAACACGACCCCCATCTTAAGATAGTTATCCAATATAAGATTATTCAAATTGAAGTAATTAGCCGCGAATATATTCAAACCACCAAGCAATCCCAAAGCAACATAGCCTTTCAAATTAATAGGAACAAATCCCCAACCATCTCCATCTTGACTCTTCCTAAACCAAGGATACTTCACCACCTTCTTCTTTTTCTTCCTCACCACAAATAATCAAACAACCCAAGCTATTTAAAATTTTCTAAACAAAAATATCCAATAACTAAAAATCAACCAAGCTCTTCACAAATATATTTAGCCAATGAACTTACATATTCATCAGGCACACATGCTACATCTTTTACTTCTTGAGGCATAACACACCCCGACCTGCTTCCATCAACAAGCAAGTTAAACAAACCATGCTCATCTTCCCTCTTTAAAACGTCAGCTTCAGGCATCTCATACAATTTCCCACTAAAAAATTGCTTAAATTCTTCACTTGCTCCACCATAAGAAAAATCATTTGCTAAAAATAAATACTTCTCAGATCCATTATCAAACAAACATACAAATCGTTTCTCATTACTATCATGAGCTGGAATAAATGCCCAAGTTTTATCAACAATCGTGCCCAAGCCCATACCCTCATAATGTTTCATAGTGAAATTAAATTTCTTTTCTTTAAAATACTTACTGTATTTAATTCCAACAAAATCTCAACTAAAAAACAAAGCTTTTTCAATAATTCTCAACCCAAAGTTCAAAATATGATTTCTCATGAGAACACGCAGGACAAATCCCAGGAGCTTCTTCACCCTCACTCACATAACCACAATTACGACATTTCCACTTAACACTCTCACTCTTCTCAAAAACCCGACTCTCCAAAACATTTTCCAACAACTTCCGATACCGCCTCTCATGATAACTCTCAACTTTAGCAATCTCCCTAAAAGACTCAGCAACTTCCAAAAAACCCTCCTCTTCAGCAACCTTAGCAAATTCAGGATAAATACTATCCCATTCCATTTTCTCACCATCAGCAGCCGCCAACAAATTCTCCTTAGTCGTACCAATTCTACCAGCAGGATAACTAGCATCAATTTCTAAATCCCCACCTTCCAAATGCTTAAAAAAAACCTCAGCATGCTCTTTCTCATTATCAGCAGTCTCATTAAAAATGCCAGCAATCTGCTCAAACCCTTCCTTACGAGCAACCGAAGCAAAAAACATATAACGAGACCGAGCCTGACTCTCTCCAGCAAACGCCCTAAGCAAATTCTTCTCACTCTCACTTCCTTTAATACTAGCCATACATCAATAAAACAAAAAACCTTTTTATAACTTTAGGAATCAATGTTAACAAGACACGCCCGCTCACGGTAACTAATGGTAACCACAGTTAGAAAAAAAGAAACAGGCAAACAAATACTAAGCCCATTTCTTTTTTCTTAAAAATTACATTCCGCTCTATATGAGTAATTTTCCAGCTTCAAAATACCTATCAGAAGTTTCCCTTATAATATTACATGGCAACGATGGCGCTGGTGACTGCTTATCCCAATCAAGTGTTGAAAGATAATTTCTCAAGAACTGCTTATCAAAACTTGACTGCCCCTTTCCAGATTCATAAAGACTCTCAGGCCAAAAACGAGACGAATCCGGAGTAAGAACCTCATCAATCAATATCAATTCATCCCCAATCATGCCAAATTCAAATTTAGTATCAGCAATAATAATCCCTCTAGGCAGGGCATAATCCGCAGCTTTCTGATAAAGCTGTATACTCACATCTGAAACTTTCCTGGCAAGATCCGAACCTATCAACTCTTCCATTTGATCCAGGGATATATTTTCATCATGCTCCCCCTGTTCGGCCTTAGTAGAAGGAGTAAAGAGTGGTTTGGGAAACTGATCAGATTCAAGCATTCCCTCAGGTAGTTCAAAACCGCAGACTACTGTACTTTTCTGATACGCTTTCCAAAATGAACCAGACAGATATCCCCTGACAATACATTCAATTGGCAGTACCTTTGTGCGGCGGACGAGCATGGAACGACCTTCAAGCTGATTTTTGTATTGATGGCAGATTTCAGGAAACTCCTCCACATTTGCTGTGATCAGATGGTTTGGAATAATTTCTCCAAGCAAATCAAACCAAAAAAGTGATAAATCCGTAAGAATTTCACCTTTCCCCGGGACTGGATCGGCCATAACAACGTCATATGCAGATATACGATCGGTTGCTACCATAAGTAGCTTATCTTCATGACCAGGAATCTCATACATATCACGAACCTTTCCCTTATTCACCAAGATAAGTTCAGGACAACAAGTTTTAAGCAAGGCTCCATTTTTATCAAAAATATTTTTCATTTTAATTCCTCCAGCATTTTTTCAAAATTACCAACAAGTCATCAAGTCATCTCAACAACTCAACCATACTTCCAATCCAACAAGGAATCCCTTCGCCATTGAAAGTTTACTTCTCAACCACACAAAGCACGTCAATCACCCATAAACACCTCCCTATATTTCATATTAAAGTCCAAACTAAAACAATCCACAAGTAACTCTCGTAACATATTCCGTCCAAACTTAAAACATCCGAAGATATTCCAATCCAAACAGAACACAAGAATCCAATCTTTCTACACAACTCCTGGAGCATCAACACCATAAGGCAAGAAATTAATCGTATTTTTTAGCTGTGTATTTCGTGTTATTATAAAAAATGGACACATTCCTCCTTAAAACTCTTACGATTTAACAGTTCTGTTAAAAAAAATCGTATAGCTAGATCAGCAAGTCAAATAAATAGCATTTTTTCGAAAACACGTCCCACAAAAAAACAAAAAAAGGCAGCCTCTCACAAGAAGAAGACTGCCCACTACAATTAATCTCTATCCCCAGACAATTTAACCACAAAGGCCAAAATTATAGAAGAAAAGAATATAAAAAGGGAAAAGTAAAGATACCACATAATTCCAAACAAAAATACCCCAGGGATTAAATCTTCAAAACTCTGGACCCCAGAAGTCTCAACAAACATCTTCATGCAAAAAGAAGAAAGAATTATAGCAATGCTGAAAAAAAACCAATATAAAAAACAATGGATCTTGTTTTGAATGGGTTTTTTCCAGTCCGCAACTACAAAAAGAAAAAGGGAAACGACGACATATGTCCCCAACCAAATCCAAGAAATAAAATCTCCAGAAAAATAAAATCTCTTTTCGCCAAAAACATTCAAGATCCCAAAAGTAACCGGAAAACTAAATATCAGAGCCACACTAGAAACCAACCAACATAAAAGACAACGCCACATATTTTTAATCATATCAAAATCCTCTAATAAATTAAACAACAAGGTAACACCCACAACAATCCAAAACACCTCTAGCCATAACACATTCCTCCCATAAATTAAACAGCTAAGTAACATCAGCAACAATTAGGCAACGTATTCCACCTAACATAAAACGCCCCAAGCACAGCAACAAAACCATATTCAACACAATTTCTGGGGAATCAACATCAAAAGACGAGTAATCAATAGTACATATTAAGTTGTGCATTCATTATTAATAAAAACCCACAGCAACCCAACTTTAAAAATTCTCTCAAAAACAGCTATATCAAAAAATCACTACAAAAATCTAATCCCTAATCAAAGAAACCAAAACAAAAAGCAACAAAATCAGAAACAACAAGGCCACAACAATCCAAAACAAAATCCAAAAATTCCCCTCACCTTCAACAGCAGTAAAATCCCCCAAAACAATACTAGAATTCCCCAAAGCAACCTCATCCTCTCCAATATAAAAATTAGGAACAACATCACTCTCTATCTCATCATCATCTCCACCATTGCTCCCAAGTGTCCGACCAGAAACACTAGATCGCCTACCCTCTTCATCATCATTAACAGGAACAACCTCAATCTTATATCTATTATCCTTATCCAAACCACTAACCCTAAAAAACTCACCCGAAGTCTCACCCACTAAATCCCCATCAACAAAAATCAAATTATGCGAAAAATCCTCCTCACTATTTCCCCAAACCAAATAAAACCAAGTCTTCCCCTTGTCCTCAATCTCTAAACCACTAACCTTCCCATCATAAGAATATTCATCCACACCAACACTAAAATCAACCCAAGTACTACTAGAAACAGCACCAACAGGACCCATAAGCCCAACTAAAAAAACTCCCAAAAATAAAAGTAACTCCTTTCTCATAACAACACTTAACATGTATACTTTATAAAACTTTCGGATTGGTGTCATTTTACAGTAACATCAATAGGCAAAAACAAACATCCAAAAGGAAACCCATGGTAACCACATCAATAAAAAAACAGCCCCACAATAAAAATGCAAAAGCATCTTAATCAAGAGAGACTGTTTTCCAATAACTATTTACATTTCCCAAACCTATAATTGAAAGCCTCACTATCCTCAAAACCATCGCCAGCCAGAGAGAATCCCTCGTCCGGAGTCCTCAAAAACTCAGTCAGGGTCATAACCTTCGCACTCTTAAAAGATGTAACATATCCATCTTTAATATGCTTCAAGAGCGAATCAAGTTGAGACTGCACAAGTCTCTTAAAACTATTAGAAGTCTTGTCTCCAATCAAAACAGCCTTCAAGACTATATTGTCAGATAAAATAAATTTATTTGGAGAAAGAACTTGCACCTTTCTACCAAGATTATGAAGACCATTAAATTTAGACTGCAATAGTTCAACAATTTCATTATGGACATCCCCAACCAAAACAATCTTAAAATTTTCCTCATCAGCCATTAAAACATCCTCCAATAATTAACATCCAATCAACCAGGCCAGCCCCAGTCAACAAAAAACTACGAATCCATCCTAGATTTTAAACAATCAAAATCAGAAATTGAAAAACTAATTGCGCCCCACCATCCATTACATGAGCGGCCATAAAAATCACACACGTTACAAACACTATCAAGAAAATTCTGATTTAGCATTATCTTAGCAAAATCGCCAGAAGATACTTCAACAACATCCATATTCTTGCCAGAAGAACGATCCACAAATAACCTCATAATACCCTCCTATTAATAGTTAATAATCAAGAACAGTCCAACATAAATCCATCGAACACAAACAATCAAAACATCATCTTACAAAATATACAATACTATTCGGACCAACCTCTACATCATCACCAGGCCCGAGCACCTGCTTAACCATTATCTCATAAACAATAGTCCTTTCGCCGGGAATAATAGCAACAACTCCTACCTTCTCCTTGGCCACACGAACCCCATTCAACCATTCCATAACACCAGGATCAGAAGGAAGTTTCTCACTAGGAACCTTATTTTCCACTTTCTCCAAATAACTCCAAACCACCTCTTCACCCACCCCAGTAACAGGATCTCGCCACATCAAATCATTGTTTTTAAGAAAAAATCCAAGGTTCCTCATATTCAGTGAAAAAAACCAACTTTCGTCACGCAAACATTTTATAAAATAACCAATAGCCAAATCCTTCTGACCCATTGCCTTGTCATAATTTCGCTTGAACTTAAGCCCTTCGGGCACCCATCTAAAAAAACCTTCCATCCTTAACCCTCAAAATCAAATCATCAGGAGGATTCCTAAAATAAGCAACAAAAACCATCTTCTCAAAACAACAAGGA
>PJEL010000323.1_pt1 | contig 57282 bp, 52 predicted proteins | sample 1853271 | NCBI WGS metagenome assembly PJEL01 (sample SAMN08108733, study PRJNA415343) | Invertebrate metagenome, whole genome shotgun sequencing project. | host: Globobulimina | place: Sweden: Gullmar Fjord | collected 2015-08
GCTAGAGTAGAAGAAAAGTTCAACGGCCCCTTAGATCCATCATGAGGAAGTATATTGGCCCAACAAAGCAACAAATTGTAATAAAATAACTTTTCAACACCCGAACGAAGCCTAACATGTGCCTGAGATTGGTGCTGGACGACAAATTCTTGAGGTGAAAGAACAACACAACCATACACGCGTCTCGAAGATACATTTCGCGGCATTCGATACCGAAAATGTGTGTTTATGGGCTATCTGATACAGAATGAAACTTATTTTAGAAATGGGGGGCTGAATTAATTTTGAATGTCAGAGATGGTCATTCATCATCTCCTTTTTTTCATGTCCTTCTAATTTATTCTAAGAATTGACAACATAAATTAGGGTGAGTATTTTTGTTGTGACAATTTAAAAGTATTGATTTACCCTATTATACCGTCCGCCCTCCCCCCTCCCCAATACACACCCTGCTGCAATGTCAGCGCCAACACCATCTACCCTGCCAATGTTCCTTGTGATCTTCCACACGTACTTTGCCAGGTATCCTCGTTCCCATGGGTATCCCTTATGTTTCAAAAAGCCATCACAAGTTGTGGCAAAGTCTTTTTCAGTATTGTGGCCAACGAATTCTCCATCATACGCCTGACGGGGCACCGTCCTTGCGAGGATCAGATGCTGCTGTTAAAAGGCCAAAGTCATCCACAGTTATTGCCTGGACAACTGCTCCCCAGTCGGTTTGAATAATGTTGTGTCCTTTCTCTTGGAGAGCACGTAGTAATGTTTCAGGAAATTCAAACCGCATAGTCTCTGATGCATCTGCCCACTGTTCTGCTTGCAATGAATCAGGAAGTAGTTGATGGTGCCACCTAGCCTCTGAAACTGCAGAAAACAAATCTTGACCATACGAAAGAACCCTCAAAATCGTCTGTAGCACAGCAGATATGATTCGTGGACCCCCTGAAGCTCCAACAACCATTTTTAGTCTGTTTTGTCTGTCTGTCACGATCATGGGGCTCATGGAACTCATTGGCCTCTTTCCAGGTGCAATGAAATTGCTCTCAGAAGGAGGTATTCCATATACATTGCTCTGACTAGGGCTTGAAAAATCATCCATCTGATTGTTCAGCAGAATTCCAGTAGAAGGAGACAAGACCTTGCTTCCAAAGCTGGTATTTATTGTCGATGTCAGGGAAACTGCCATTCCTTTCTCATCAACAATACTCATATGTGATGTCCCATGGTCCTCTGGAGGCATTCCACCCTTCATTGGATTCCATTTATCTCCATAACTAGTGGCATTAAGTACAGTATCATCTTGTATGACCGATCGTAACCGATCTGCAAAGTCTACACTAAATGCATCCCCTAGAATTTCCTGGTTTGTAGCTCTCTGCTTCTTGTTCCCTGCATCATCTCCAAGTGACATGCGCACTGCAAATGCATGCTTCATCGACTCAATAATACGATGATGTCCAAGAGATAAACTCCCTGCCAGGGGACGCTGGTACCCTTCCAAGATTCTTAAAGCAAGCAAAATTGAGGCTGCAGAGCTGGGCGGAGGTGGCAGGATGAATTGCATTCCAAATGCATGAGCAGTCAAAGCATCACTTAAAATCGCCTCAGCTCCCTCTAAATCATTTATTGTGATTATCCCACCCTTGTTTTGCACGTCTTTGATAAGCGAAGACGCAAATTTGCCCTCAGAACTGTACAATGCAGATGGACCATCTTCTGCAACAGCTCTGAGAACTTCTGCAAGCATAGGCCTCTTGCAACATGTTTCATTTACTTTGGGAGGTCTATAGTCTTTCAGATCCTTATCATACACATAAAATGTCTCTCTAAGCTCCTTTGATGCGGAGAAATCCACACTTTGTAGTGATGAGACAAAATAAGGATGGGCTTCAAAACCATTCTCTGCGAGATTGACAGAGGGTTGCAGGAGCTCCTTCCAAGGCTTTATTCCATACATTGAGTGAGCCATGTATAGACCCTTGAGCTCAAGGGGGACTGCGATCGCCTTTCCACCTAAAAGGGACTCCTTTGGATGGCCCTTGAACATATTCTTGGTTGCTTTCTCAGGGGCTGTCTCCCGAGCGTTGATGGCAACTGAGCTACCATTCCAATGTTTCACAACCATAATATGTCCTCCACCTATTCCACTGGCCATCGGATTGTAAATGCCCTGGCAAAGTGCCGTGACGACCGCAGCATCCACAGCATTTCCACCATCCTCCATCACCTGGGCGCCTTGTTCCGCACAACGACCGTGATCCGAAGCAACAACCGCCTTTTTTGATTTCACGTATCTAGATCTCCCCCGAAAATCATGTGTCATTGAAAAAGACCCAAACAGGCTGCCCTCTGGGGAATTAGGGTCTTCGGCATATCGCGCGTTACCTGCTACGCAAGTCCCCCTGCCGACATAAAACGATGCCACCAGACCAAGTATGATTACAGTACCAGTAACCAAAATCAGAGATTTTGCTGGACGTTTCACGGACTCTTTGTCCGTGAAATTACTCTGTACCTCGAGGGGAGCCTGTTCCCTCCTCTCTTCAAAGCTCATCGTGAGCACACTCCAGAATTCATTTTTGTTATTTTATAATCATCCAAGTGATGGCATCACTCATAGTAGGATTAGAATCCACCTGGGATGATGGTGTTCGAATTCGAGTCGCGAGTCAAAACCGAAACATTCACCCGCATCATCACGGAGAACAAGGATGGCCAGCATCGATTAGATTCATTTCAGTTTAACTTTAAAATGAATACAATCCCTAGTTTTTAATAAAGGAAGGAATGACTGCGGTGCGTGGTAAGGACTGCATGTCCAACCGGCCATTCTGCGCACATTCACGGTCTCCCTGTCGATTTGATCAGTACAGAGTGGTTTCCAAATTAAAATTTGATAAACGTTGTAGACAATTGACATGCAATTGTGATGGTGAGGGTTCTGAACGCCGAGATAAAACAAGACTCCCATCACCACCACATTTAGGAGGTAAGCAACCTGATAAATCTTGGAATCCTTCCTCTCTGGCGTTTTTAGGTGATAGCGTATGGGAGTTGTACGCTCGTAATTTATTCTTCCATCCTCCCATGCACGCATCCAAGTACAGGAGTTCAGTAGTGAAGATGGTGAGGGCAGAGGCCCAATCAGAGGCTTTTGCGAGGCTGTTGAAGAATGGGATTTTGACGGAAAAGGAAGAAGAGATCTTACGGTGGGGTAAAAACGCCTCCGGAACACTTCCAAAGAGATTGAGTACAGACAAATTGAAAATGTCAGTGTACAGAGAGGCAACTGCTGTTGAATGCCTTGTGGGGTACCTCTATGCTTCGGGCAATGCTGATAGGCTTGATGTGATCATGAAATATCTTGGGTTGATGCCGAACGGATAAAAATGTCATAAATAAAATTCAAAAGTAGCGTACAAAGAGGACCACGTCTGTTCTTTCTGGCTTGCAAATGATTGTATCACCATTATTGGGTTGAAAGAACTCACCGCCTGATATCTCTACGAGGAAGAGATACTATAGGGGTATTGCCACAATGCTGCCGCACTGGCGTGTCTGCGTAGAACGAGCCCCTGCACGAAAAGCAAGAAATAAGACCAAGTCAAGAAGATGTTCATGTGAAATTGTAGACGTACTCTGCAGTCACATCAGCTGCCATCTTGTCCATCATATCAACCACACCCTGTTGATGTGTGTGCGAGGCAGCCACTGATTTTTGTACTAAACCTTGCTGGATAGGCACTAGACAGGGTACAGTGTTCTCTTGCCCAGCAGAATTGTTCATCCCAGACTGGAAAACTACTCTGCTTGGCTCCTTTCTTGAGCATGCCACAATACCATTGTTATACTGAAAACCTGGTGCAGCTAATACCGATGCTTCCACTAATGCATTTTGCGTGTGAATGGGTAGCGCCCTGAGAGTTTCAATGGCAGCATCCACCGAAACATTTGCTATTCCCTCTGGAAGTTGGATATCGGCTCCCTCTAAAGATGACCTTCTTCTCTTGGACAAGCTCGTCTTACTCCGACAAGTAACCTTCTTGCCTTGATCAGACTTCATACCATCTCCTTCATTTCGAGTAGACTGCTGTATGGAGCCAGATGACATCCTCTTGTGTGCTTGAGGTTTCAATGGCTGCACAATGGCTGCCTCTTTAATCGGCATCCCATAGGCAAGAGAGTCCTTTGGAGGATTATCTAATAGCCATTCTAATGTGTAAGATCTCCCAGGCACTAGAAACCTGTTATTCAACTGTTCAGTATTGTACTTTCTCTTCAATGTCGAGTTCCAATGGTTCTTGACAGCATTATCAGTCCTACCTGGTAGGAGCTTTGCAATCACTGCCCATTTGTTCCCGTGGGACCGATGCGACAAAATCACCACCGCATCCTCCCACTCTGAAAAAGGTTCTTTTTTAACCTCTGGATTTAACTGGTTGCACCATCTCAACCTACAACTCTTCCCAGAACGACCTATTATCCCATGAGCAATAATTGACCAGTTCTTGGGGCCGTGTTGCATAATCAACTTCCTCAACAGCTCATCCTCCTGCACCAATATGAAAGTGTTACTAGTGAAACCAACAGAATATAGAGGTCGCATCATGGACGCACCTCTGCCGTCCAAGCTCCTTTTTTAAATCCATCGTCACCAAGTTGTTGCGATGGTGGGGTAGCAGACTGCTTGGTATTGCCACTCATCTCCTATAAAGAACGCATGAATTATTATTTTTTTGAATATGTAAATCTCAGACCCTTGTAAAGACAATATATCCAAAGGTCAAAGGGCACACACTATGTTGACAGACGAGAATCAACAACGACATTGTGTCGTACATAATTGTGTACAACAATTGAATGTGACATCTGGCCCATTGGAGACCTCCTTGGATGGGAAGCATTTAACACTCGTCGCTTCGTGGATTTCACTCAGGCAGGTCAACGTTGAGAACATCACGTGAGACATATTGCATGTAACACTCTATAGACAGTATTTAATATCATATATGAAAATTATTTCATCATATGAAGGTCAGATCCGGTGACAGGGTAGGTATCACTGGTCACAATGAAGGAGATGACAAAGTCTGGTCAGCCGATTTGGAATGGTGCAGAACAACTGTTTCAGGCAGCAAAAGACTACGGTATTACAGTATGTTTTGCCAATCCAGGTAAATTTTGTCTGCTGATACGTGATGGCCAATTGCAATGGTCTTTCATGATGGTGTATTTGTGCAAACTACAGGGACATCTGAAATGCACTTTGTGTCAGCAATGGACTCTGTCTCAGGTATTCGAGCGGTACTAGGTCTGCATGAAACTGTATGCAGTGGAGCGGCAGATGGATACGGTCGAATGGCGCGAAGACCAGCGATGACCCTTCTTCATCTAGGTCCTGGTTTAGCAAATGGGTTGTGTAACTTTCATAATGCAAAAAGGGCTGGGAGCCCCATTGTGAGCCTCGTGGGAGAGATGGCCACATGGCACAAGGGAGCTGATCCCTTGTTGAATATGGATATTGATGCAATCGCAGAAACTGTATCCAATCACGTCAAGGTGTGCACAGATGGAGATAATCTTTATGAGGCCATGGCCCAGGCGTGTTTGATGGCAAACGCCCCAAGAAAGCTCAATACCTCGTGCATCTCCACCCTCATCGTGCCTCATAACTTATCCTGGGAGAAAAGTCACAGAGAGAAAGTCAATGGATCATACGCATTGAGATCTGAGGAATTAGATGCAGCATCGCCAGAAGTAGAATGTTTCATAGGAGATTGTGCCAAGGCATTGATGACAGCACCTGCTGGTAAGGTTGCCATGTACATTGGCGGTGCTGCGGCAATACAAGACGAAGACGCCTTGCTATATATCGGAAAGATAGCAAGTAAATTAGGAGCTCCAATTTTCTGCGAAAATGCCTTTGCCCGGCTCGACAGAGGGCAAGGAATGCCAAACCTGCAAAGGCTGCCATACTTTCCAGATGATGCATTGCAAACGTTGATTGGTTTCTCCACTATTCTTGTGGTCGACGCACGGCGGCCTATTGCAAATTTTGGATATGAGAATGGTCCATCGGAAGTCATGAATCTTCCTGACGAACATATTTGGGAGATAGATTCTGCAGAGGTCCATGTCCCGACTGTCCTGGCCAAGCTTTGTGAAGCAGTAGGAGCCACAGAAATCAGGCCATTCGTCAATTGCCGTGGTACATTTTGTCAGAAAAGGATTCCATCAATCCCTGCCCCTGGAAAACTGACTGCGGACAAAATGTGCCAAGTAGTAGCATCTTTACAGCCAGAGGGAACAATCATGGTGGATGAATCCCTCACCAGTGGAAATGCATACTGGAACATGTCCCAGGGCTGTCCTCAGTTTTCTCACCTTTCTTTGACAGGTGGAGCCATTGGATGTGGACCACCGCTTTCAGTTGGAGCGGCGCTAGCGTGCCCGGAAAGGCAAGTCATCAATTTACAAGCAGATGGATCGTGCATGTACAGCGTACAGGCCTTGTGGACCCAGGCTAGAGAAGATTTGAACGTGCTAACAATCATTTGTGCGAATAGATCATATCAAATACTTAAAGTAGAATTGGCAAAGCAGCAGATCACTCCAAGCAATGGCCCATGTGCCCGTGCACTCACTGATATTGGGGCACCTGTCATTGATTGGGTCTCTGTTGGGCAAGGGCTTGGCGTGCCATCAAGCAGGGCAAAAACAGTGGAAGAATTTCATTCGCAGATGCAGTCTGCTTTGCAAGCTAAAGGTCCTGTACTTATCGAAGCTTGGTTGTAAAAAAATCGTGTCACTCATTCATTCTTCTGATGCTGCAAATAGTAATGTGGCCAAAGTACAAGCCAGAGGTTTTTTGTACTCAAACCTTTGCGATAATGGTCCTGAGTTGCCTGATCCATGGAGCGAATCTTCATTGATTCATACGTAGTGATTCCTTCCAACGTCTGCCACATTTGTGAGAGGAAGAAGAGGAACAAAACCAGAGAGCAGATTGACAGAAAAGAAATCAGCGCACTGATGGGCCCATATTCATTCGCCAGAATCCTAAAGATAATCTCATACCTGTACGACCATATATTCCAGTTCTTAGATATCATATCAGAATATACTAGATATGATCCAACAATAGCTCCGTGGGCACACGCAAGGGATGTAAGAATCAAAAATAATAAAAAATATCTCATGTTGAAGAACCCAATTGAGTTCTTCACCCACACACAATAGTGGTCATACATGGCAATGCAATGCCCATCGTGGTGCTTTCCCCGGGCTGGACGAACTTTCATGCATGTATCACAAAATTTTTCAACACGTAGCACTCCATCAGGTGCAAAGAGACGTATTAATTCCACTTGATTGGAGTCAACCACCCTTCCAGGATCACTTTGGCATACAATTACGTAGAGCAGCAAAATGGCAGAGAACCACAAAGATCCCACAGCTTTATGTAGAGTACCTACGTTGGGAAATATTTGATTCACGACTCCCATGGCGCACCCGCCGTAAATCCCGACGAAAACCAACTGCCCAATGGGATTTCTGGGCGAGTTGCAAACAGACTGCACTCCCGAGAGCACCGAATCGGATGTTCTTTTTCCTAAACATGCTCTTAAACATGATTCAAACAAGGAGAATAATCCGAATGTCAGGTAATAACTTAGGCTATCAAAGACGGTACCCTCCAGGCATTCGAAATCACCAAGCAACACGACTACTGCATATACAATCGCAGAAATCGAGCAGAACCAGAAACAGTCCATACGTATATGTATGTATTTACATTTTGGTTACTTTTGTAATCAAATGAACTTGTCAACAAATCGTTTCCTGAGACATTTTTGCAGTCTGTCCTGTCCCCTTTCGTTCGGATGCAGGATGTCTACCATGAACCTTCGGTCATTTTTCTTCATGTCCATCATGCAAGAGCTAGGTGTAGCGTTATGCCGTAATGCTAAGAGGTTGTAGTCCAAATTCACTTCCAGGGCAGGCGATAAGCTTGGCAGGAGGAGCTGGACAACCACCCTACTTTCTGGACTATGTTTCCTCAACCACCCTAACAAAAAGTCCATTCTTTCGGCTACATTAGGTGTCTTATGAACAACATCATTGATTCCAACAAATATTATAATGACTTTCGGGTCAAGTGTAGGCTTCTCTGCACCGACAGCCAGTCTCCACACCACATCGTCCACTCTGTCACCAGGAATGCCCAAAGGTTCCGAAATCAAGTCACCAAAGTTTTTCTCCCAGACCTTGCGACTTCCTCTTAACTTTGAAAGATTCATCGGTTTATTCCAAGCGGTAATGCTATCCCCAATAAGGAGTACATCAGCCCTCTTTCCAGATTTATTTATCCTGTCCACAGCTGCCACATTTTTACTGTATTCTCTCCAGAACATGGTGGAGTTATTTCTACGAGTGACCCACTCAGGAATAGTATCATAGTCTACAGACCAGGATGTAGAGGTGGCCCGAGGAACATGGGCACTGCAAAGTACAAGCAGTAAAACTGCTACAAAAAAATGGCCCAAACAGTTCTCCCCCTTTGAGCACATGGTGTGCGTCGCCGGATACGAATATGTAAAGAGTAACTCTTTCACAATGAGTAAAATAATACCATGATACTGGGTAGGAGTAGGTTGAATGATTATGCATGTAGTAGGAAAGATCAAAACGGCTAGGTTCACGAGCAGCTTCCCTGGCCAAGCAGGCGATCCACATGAATTTGGATCCTGCGGTTGGAACCTGCAAGCATGCAGGAGATGTGGGTACCAGCAACCCGATGATCAGGTCATCGTACGTATGTATACATCGGCACATATAGATTTATTTACTTGAATTACTATTTAGAACTGAGCACTGTTGAACTAGAATGCATGGAATAACTTACGTCGAAAATCAATACGCAACGACACATGCCAGATCCTGAGATCTGTTGAATTTTTGGAACCCGTTGGCATATTCTCGCAATCAACAGGGATCAAAGGTATGTTATATATTTAAATATTTTGGGTTTATTATCACCTGAGAAGAATATAGCCGATACCAAATCCTCGAGTGCAGCCTTGTTTTTGCTTTCTTCTCTACACTGCTTTTGGTGGGGTCCAAGAATTTCCCCTGACCATATGTACATATTCGTAATATGCAGATGGCATTTTTCAAATCTATTTTCAAAGGGAAAGCAAATGCACACAAACATCCACCACAGGGCTCCGAATCGGCCGAGCAAGGAGAGATATTGGAGGAGCCCACTGATATCGAGCTTACCGAGTCGGAAGAGCCCATAGATACAGGGATTACAGAATCGGAGGAGCGTAGTGATGTACAGATTACAGAGGACTCTATCAATATTGAGATGAAGGATCTAGGTATCACAGATAAGAGGACAGAGGATGAACTTTTGTGCAAGGAGACTTTTTCAGAGGTGCCCATGTGGACAGAACAGAATAGCGATGCGATTTTCATCCCAGAATACAATCCGGTTGTCTCACTGTCATCATCACCGGAAGCATGTCAAATTCGTACATTGATGAAAGGATTTGACTCTGATGTCCGAGCGAGGTATGAGGCCAAGTGTAATGCGGACCCACATGCAGGATCTATCCTTGTAGAACTCCTGGAACAGTACAAAGTCTTTGAGGAGAGTGCTCTCATTTCTCATGGACAGCAACAAAATATGTCGCATCTCGTGGAGTATATTCGGAATTGCATCGAAGGGTACATATCATCAAAGAGAGATGATGTAGAAGGTGAAGCGTTTGAAAAACTCATCAAGAAGGTGATCAAGTGCCTGCAGACCCTTGGTGATATTGCAAGATGCTATGCTGAGCCAGGATGGGTCTACCGTTTGGCGATTGATTCGAGCCTTACGGAGAGAATGAGCCGTGTGACCCATGAAATAAAAGTATCTTTTCAAAGACTGGGATGTATGGAAAATAACGAAGGGCCCAAGCTCGAGAATATGCACAGGTTTTTGGTGGATACTCTCAAGAGTTGTGGAAACGGGTCTTGGTCTGCCGGATTGATTGCTCTCGGGGAGAATTCGGACACATTACAGAGCTTGGCCACCAGTCTTGCAACGTCTCAAAATTCCCTAATTGTAGAAACACATCTGAATATGAATTTGCCTTGGGCATTGAAGACCTTGTCAGCAAAAGGAGCCAGGAAGGATGAGTGCAGAACAGCATTCCAGGAATACTGTGATACGGCTGGGAACGATGGATCAAATAATCTCTTATCAACTATTGGATTCGAAAAGTATTGGACGGACTCTTGTGAATCTACTGACATGACAAAATGCATACAAGAGGCAAGCAAGATATTTGTCAAACTGGATTCGGATTTTGACGGCCTTCTTACTCTTAACGATTTTGAAACAATATATTTGCAGAAAGGTGTTAGCGCAGCCAAGTCTCTCATCAGACGTATTTGTGGTGTATCTGCTGAGAAGAAGATGAGACACACGTTTGACTCGTTTGCCATGTTTGGCATGGGAGGCCACAATGGAGAGTCAAAGGTTCTTAGCCTGGATAGTGCTCGATTTGCAAAGCTCTGCCGCGACTCAAACATGATTTCAAAGCCAAATCACATCAAAGAATTGGATATAGTGTTCTCAAAATGCGTCCCTCATAATTGCAAAAGGATGGACTTTGAACATTTCCTTGCCTCGATTTCAAGAATGAGTGTAGCCATCGATATGTCTGTGAGTGAGATATGCAAAAGGATTATGACTAGTGCTGGGCCAACTTCTCGCTGTACAAAATCGTCTTTTATCAAACTTCATGATGACAGAAGTCTGTTCACAGGTATATATGCTAGAGGGGGCCCGGATGTTGGGCCTGTCACAGTGGACATGAAAGCCTTTGTTGGAAGGGTCAGGCCAAAGGAGAAGGCCACATTTCCAGATACCCTCGAAGTAACACTACCAGAATCACCGACTATGGCAACAACGTCGAGGATAACGACGCCTGGATCTCGAACTCCAGGCAGAGGAGCATCACTTGAGGCATGTGAAATGAGAAAATCAAGGGAAATGAACAGCACTGGGTCAAAGGGGAAGAAAGGGAAGAAGCCTGGATCATCTGTGGCTTTTGGTAGAGCATCAGAGCAAAAGGAGACGAAGAACGTGTCATCGACAGACAGATCTATGCAAAAGAAATCTAATGTTTCGAAACAGCAGCGACAGAATTCTGTCAAATGCATTGACATCTCAGCGATCGTGGATGTGCGTAGTGACTGAATAAAAACAAAGCAGCGGTCCCTCTTGAATTATTAATAATTAGTTATTGTTTAAAATCGTTCATTATGTTTCAACCAAGATGGTCAAATCCAATATAGACGCTCGCGAGTTTGCTAAACATACACTCTGTAGTTTGATCTAACCAACTCGTTCGTGTCCATTTATCTGCGCAAGGACCTCAGATTCGGTCCATCATAAGGTATAGAAGTATTTATATGCATCCAGGGACGGAAATGAAAGGGGTTTGCACCGTTGACACGGAGACTGTGGTAGCGTCAGCCCCATGTGCGCCACCCACTAGCGATACAGGAAGCTGCTCCGGGTCAGGGTCAGATCTGGGATCTTTTTTAACATCTTGGAAAGCTAATATACAACCAAAATTCATTCCTCTGCTCTCTGCCCTCTCTCAGACGGATGCTGCAAGAAATCTGTTACTTTGTCAGGTATGTTGTTGTAGCATGTTCTTGCTTGCCAGTTTCAATCAACTAGTGACTCAATCATTGCAGATTTATACATACTTGCCGGTTCTAACGCAAGGAAAGCAAACACTTCAGTCTGAAAATATCTGCCTGCTTGGCACGAGGGTCTTGGACGAATTCCATCAGGACTGTCACAGCTCTGGAATCCCGCTGGACCTGATTGGTCCCATGGGAAAGGTTTGGGAGAATGGCGATGTCCAGGTGGTGCAATACCCAGCAAACCTGCCCACCAATGTGTATCCGATGGATAGATTCCCCCAAAATGCGGTTCCTGTGTTAGGAGAACTTGTTTTTCTCCCTCTTTATGACTCCAAGCCAAACAGCTCAACGCAAGGCATTGTTGGTGTCATTGAACTCATGCTGAACAAAAACACTACAGATGCGATGGTTGTTGCCACCATGATAAGTACAATAGCTACAATCATGCATGACCTAGGACTTTCGCTCAGTACCCCTTCAACGGCACCCTCAAGTTGCGATTCTGCCAGTACCACAATGGAGCGCACAGGATCATTGGTTTCTAACAATTCTGCGTGGAAAGCGTCCAGCAAGGAAAAAGTGGGTATGAGCAGAAGGGCTTCCCAGCATAACCTGACGTAATTCTTATCGAGGGGGCTTGGACCCTGTTACACAAGATACAGTGATAATAGTAATAACAATGAATGCATTTATTCACCTCAGTGTCAGTTGGACAAATACTGATTTGTAAACAAATGATTTGCCTCAATTGCCTCCCTGGGAATATCTTCCCCAGCATCCCCTTGTCGTAAACCGTCTAATGTCGTCTTATCTTCGCCACCGATTCTTGACTGCATTTTCGTCGTAAGAAGACCGTTCTCTGATAACCAATCCAGGAAACCAGCCCACTTTTCCTCTCGCATGACGAGCGCTTGGCCCTTTCCATCCAAAAAAGTATCGCTTGCTGCAGATACCGATCGCCTCATGAGATCCTTATCAAAAGAGAAATCAGAAAATAGCTTTTCGCACATTGATATAACAAGATTAGCTGCCTCCTCCCTATGCTCCACTGCCCACTGCATACCTGTTGCTGTCTGTTGCAAAAATGCAGATAGTTGCTCTGGATTCTTGCAGTCGCGTTGTGCGAAGAGCACAAGGGGATATCCGTAGACCACACCATGGTCCTTCAGTCGAAACACGTTCAAGTCAATTCCTTTCATCTTCGCCTCCTCTCCCTCCCAGTGCATGAATACCCATGTGGCATCCATATTTTCATCTGCAAGAATTGTCTTCCATATCCCGAGTTTTTCTGGGGTACATTCTATATAATCACCACTTCCACCAGAATATTTGATCATATATTGTACAATACGCCCCTCATACCGAGCCGCATATGAAGCATACCGCTTTCCTTCCAATTTCTTCATCGAGTCAATGCCGCTGGCCTTGGTCGTCACAATGGCACTGTCATCTTCCTGGAGGAGGGCACCCACGGCTATAATAGAATCTTTCAAAGGGTCGGAATTTGATCGGCACACGTGACTCAACACAGTTTCAGATGGACCAATAGCAATATCCACCTCGCCAGAGGTCACTTTTGATGCAGGAGTCACAGAGTAGTTGTCCTGATGAGGACTGATAATCTCAACATCCAGGCCACTGTCTGCGTACATTCCTTTCGCCAAAGCGACCAGAATTCCGGCATGATTGCCATTGGGAGTCTGCACAAGTATTCATACCATCATCATGAAATGCCATGCTGACGTTTGTTTCTCCAGATGGTCCAAGTACAAGCGGATTGAGAATACGTACCCAGTCGAGAGCTATTTTGAATGTTCCCATGTTTGGTTGATCAATTGCTCGTTAAGTATTCTTCCTTTGTAAAGTAACATTAAACTATAACTACATCGATCTGAAATGCCCAAGAATCCATATATACGCAATTCATCCATATATACGTGATCCATCATAGAAACAGAATGTGCCAAGTCATCACCCTCATGACGTGCTACAATTCAAGCAAACATGGGTCAACGTCTCATCATCACCATATGATGCTGTGCACATACTCACGTGAGTAGTATCTTCTGGTATAACCATGATATTTAGGTATAGTAAGGACTGATAATCGTTAATGCATGGTAGATGAGTAAAGTATCAGAGACCACTGCATCTCTAGAGATTATATTCTAGTCTCTATAATATGGTGGGGGGATGTCCATCGTCATGGTCAACCCTTGTAAAAGAGAACACGCGGGCACTTGTGTGCACAAAAGTAAACATTATCAAGGACTTTCATATCAGGAAGACAATGCCGGAAGTTCAATCACTTCTGCTGGGTCTCAAATTGAAACGAGCAGAACCTGTTGAATATAGAAAGTTTTTAGGACAGTACGTTTCTGCTCACTATGGAGAAAAGGTATGGTTGACATTTGATTCATAGTAGTAGTTAACTACCATAGTGGTGCATTGTTTCAATCGTATGACGTTGTTCAGGCGGGAAAGAGCTGTTTGGATGATCTCGAGGAATTGGACGCACTACGGTCCAGGACCCTGGAAGAGATTTCCATGATTGAGGGAACAGAGGAAATATTTGCTCAATATTATGGTAATCTGTGCCTTATTGAGAAACGGTTCCCCGTAACTCAATATGAAGGTGATGTCAACGTGTGCTTTTCCTGGGCAGACGCGTTCCAACCTGACCAGGTTGTGGAAATGCACAAGATTGGTCTGGAGAAGGCTGCCACCGTATTCAACCTTGGTGCATACTTTAGTCAGATGGGTATAAATATAGAGAAGGAAACAGTAGATGATCTTGCGGTGGCTGGGAAATATTTCATGAAGGCAGCAGGTTGTTTGTCCTATGTCAAGTCAGAAATCATACCAAGTCTAATACGAACTAGTATGGTTTCTACGACGCTCGATCTTTCGATCGAGTGCTTAGAAATGTTGGAAGGCATTATGGTAACCCAGGCCATTGAATGTATATTGGAGAAGGGGAGACAGGGGGGAACAGGAAAGGGTACACTTGCAAGGATATCGCAACAAGTGTCAGCTTTATACAATGACACATACCAGATACTTTGCGGGAAAGAGATGAAGGAACATTTTGAAAGACCGTGGAGATATACATTCAAAGTAAAAAGTTTATATTACGCTGCAATGTCGTATATGTATCAGGCAGAGTACCTTAGAGCCAAACTCGAGCATGTGGATATTAGAGATGCTATAAAGAGTCAACTGGGATATATGCAGGAAGCAAAATCTGTTATACATGAAGCTCAACGTCATTTTTCCAATATAAAATACAACGTCAAGCTGAAGGAGGAAATTGATAGGTTGGCAAAGGATATTGGATTGACTCTGGCAGAGCATCAAAAGGAAAACATGTCCACATACTTGCTGAGAGTTCCTTCCATGTCAGAGCTGGAGCAAATAGAACCCTTGAGTGCCGATGCGTTGCCAAAGTGTATTATTCCAGACTATTTGAAAGAACCTATATCAAGCATTCGATTTTCTGGAATAGTTCCAGAGGAAGTCACCCGAGATTGGAGCAAATACACTGATATGCTGGACAGAATGCTTAGAGAGCAGACAAGCCGAATTGACATGGCCAGTGATAATGCTAGGATGAAACTTCGGGAGATGGAGCTTCCAGAAAGACTGCATGCGATGCAAATAGGGCATGTGGATAATATACCAGAGGGGGTTAAAGTAGACCTTGAATCCATTCAAGCAAGTGGTGGGCTTTCCAGTATGCTAGATATTGCACAACAGCTGACAGATATGAATTTCTCTGTATCAAAAGACCTAGATGAATGTAGAACTGCGTTGAATGCTTCCAGGGCAAAGGGGATGTCGCAGGAGATGTATGATTTGTATAACAATAAGATTGAATCATACTCAAACAATCTCGTGGTTGCCAAGAAAACTGACGGGACAATCAATGATAGGATTGAAAAACATCGAAAAGATTTGAAAACGCTTGAATTGAGGAATGCTGCTGCAGATGCACCCAGTGTCCAGTCCCCTATGCTCTTGATGGATAGCACAGAGCCTGCCGAAGCAGCTCATGCCCTCAAAGTTGGCTTGCAGGGTTTACAAGCATTATCTACACAGCGTGCTTCGCTAGAAGAATCACTCCAACAGCAAAAAAATAATGATGACATCGTGGAGAGCTTGATGAATTCAAATTCTCAAAAGGGAGAAATTTTCCAAGCGCATCTTGCCAAATATGATGGAATTAAAAAATCCATCGAGGCAAACATCACAAAGCAAGAAGAAATCCTGACAGCTATGAAGCATGCTAACAAGATTTTTGTGGATTCGTACGACTTTGATGACTGGGAAAAGAAGAGAAGAAGCATGGCAGTCCGATGGAAGGATAAGATTGAAACCTTCAAAAGCATACAGTCATGCTTGCATGAAGGAATGGAATTCTATGTGACCCTGTCTGATGCTGTAAATTCTATGAAGAACGACCTGTGCAAGGACGATTCGAGTGGAAGAAATTGTCTCCCACAAATTTCTAGGATGACTATCAAAGAGGATGATGTACAGGGTGAATTAGTTAGTGGTGTGAATCCATTGTTTAATCGCAGATGAATCAGGATATTAATTTATTTATCAATTATTTGCAACCCATGGCATGGATCATAACGCCATTTTGTGCGTGCATCCGGTTCTCTGCTTGGTCAAAAATAATACTTGCTGCGCTCTCAACTACTTCTCCAGAGCACTCGATACCCCTCTCTGCAGGCAGGCAGTGCATGAATTTAGCTTGTGGCCCTGCTGCTGCCATCATAGCTGCGTCTACTTGGAATCCTTGGAAAGCCTTCTTTCTGATCTCTGCTTCCTCCTTCTGCCCCATGCTAGCCCACACATCTGTATAGATGACATCTGCTCCTTTCACACCTTCCATAGGCTCGTGAGATATGGTTACGGAGGACACGCCATTTTGTTTTACCAAATCGATGGTTGCTTGATCAGGCTCGTATCCTTCTGGGCACACACACACAAAATCCAACTTGAACCTGTTGGCAAGACGGAGCCAAGAATGAACAATATTGTTACCATCCCCCACGTACACAACTTTCAGGTCTTCATACCTCCCAAAGTGCTCACGGATGGTCAAAATATCAGCCATGATTTGACATGGGTGATTATAATCTGTGAGGCCATTGATGACAGGGACGCTTCCATACTCTGCCAAATCAATAATATCCTGATGATCAAAGAGACGGGCCATGATCATATCATTATACCTACTGAGAACTCTTGCAATGTCTTCTGTAGGTTCTCTTTTACCCAGTTGAATATCGTTGGGGCCAAGGTATATCGCATGCCCTCCCAAACGATAGAATCCCTGCATATGACAAATAGACAGTCAGGGTATTGTACCCTCTACTCACACGTAGAAGCATGTGTCGCACCGTTTCGAAGGAAACACGTGTTCTCATGGATGGTTTCGTGAAGATCATAGCCATTGTTTTGCCTTCGAAAGGCTTATAAGACAAATCGTTGTTGCGAAACTTATCCTTCACCTCTAGGGCTGTGTCAAGCATCGCCTTCAGTTCCTCTGTTGAGAAATCGTCGATATGAAGGAAATGATGCTTTCCTTTTGATGGAAGAGAAACATTTGTTCCTGTCCATGATGTTGCAGCATGCACACGCACAGAACGTAGAGAAGTACGTCTCTGGGGCACACAATTTGGTGCAGATGGGTTCGCAAGGGTATTCAACATTCCCTGGTATCGATGCTACAATGCACTACGTGATACAGTTATATATTTATGTAATTGAGTTTGTGGTCGGAAATGCCACGATATCATCCATCAATACGGAAAATTCTTGGTAGGGTATCATCTTCGAGGAAAGGAAAGATCCTTGCTGATCTGTTCACAAACCGAGCATTAAAGAAGCTTTAAAGAACCAGTGACGACGTCGATTCTTCTCGCATCATCTGGACCAATTGCAAGCACTGTCTTAGATCCTGCGGCAATCTGAGTGCGTCCTGCATCTGCCACAAGGCAGACATTAAGTCCAGCTTTTGAGGCAATCCTGTACAGCTCCAAGATGTCACTTTGTTGCGCCTGAAGGCACACCTTCTTCTGGCCTTGTTGCTTCCAAGCATGTATTACAGCTGGTTTGGCTGTTTCAACAGCCCCACATGCCCCATGTGCACATTGAGCACCTACAATACGTATACGTATGGTAGGAATATCTGCCTGGTCAGACAACACGATGGAGCCAAACGATGCATACCTATTTTCCCTTTACCCATTTTCAAAGAAGAATTTACAACAAGAATCATTTTATATTCTCGATCGCTACGTGAAGCCGTGGATGGTGGTCTCTTTCTCTTGGACTCTACAGACATGCCCAGACCTGTGAGAATTCCCAGGCAGTACAGGGCCACCTGAATGGCGACATTCTTGACAGATCCTGCCATGGATCATAAGATAGAATATCAAGATTCAATTTGAAACGTCACCCATCAAGAGAGAATGGCATTCTATCTTGAAGAAGAAGAAGATGATGGTGAGTCAAGTTTCCAAAGTTGGGCACTTTCGGAATGCATGCATGTCAATAAGCACAAGGATCACGTGGAATCATACTACATCTTTTAAATACTATAAGGTTTTTTGATGTGATATTTGATACGATCCTGGTCTATGTAGCTTGTCAAGTAAAATTCTGCCCTGCATGTGTGAAGCGCCATGTTGGGTCTTACAAGTTCTCTACAACTAACGGATAGGGTTGGTGACCAGCATTATGTAGTGCAACTAGATTATATAAAAGAATCACAGATCCTCATAGCTGCCTTATCGATTGGAGGCTTCAAGTGTGTTCATCTTGGGTACGGCTCTGTTGACTGTTGTTTGGGAACCAAAAAGAAAGCAAAGCAAAACAATGTTTGATCGTGTTCTGCAGGGAGTCAGGTCTTCGTGTGTCATCCAATTCTTTGAAAGGGCCTCAGGTGACGGATATTCATAGTTCCTCATTGCTTGGGGACCCTAACGTGTTTCAGACATCATCTGCTGATGGATTTGTGAGAACATGGGATCTCCGCACGCAGAATTCTGTGGAATCGTTTGCTTCGCAACATGAAAAACCTATATATAGTTGTCACTGCAACGGAACATATGTTGCAGGTGGAGTTGGAGAAGATTTAGTTCTGTGGGATAGAAGGACACGGAAGACTGCAGCAATGTTTAAGGATACACACGCCCTTGATATTGTACAATTGCAGTTTGATGAGTTGCAACCAAACTTTCTTGTTAGTGCGTCTGAAGATGGTAACATGGCCGTATTCGATCTTTCAGCTGCCATGGATGAGGAAGATAGCTTTATTGGCGCAGTCTCAATAAACACATCAGTCTCAAATATGGGACTCTTTGGCTCGCAAAATGAGCGACTCTGGTGCTCTACTGGAACTGAATCCTTGCATTGGTGGGACTGGAAAGCTTTTTGTGATCCAATGTCTAGTTCTGGAGCTGGTGTGACATCAGAGTCATTCAATGCCCGAGAGACTATGAGAATTGGAGAACAAGGCAGCGATTACATCATCAGATGTTATTTTGACAGACAACAGTCGTCCATGTACTGCGTGTCAGGAGATATTCGTGGATCGATCGGCATATATCCCTGTCACGATAGCCAGGGAGAAATCCTATTTGGTGCACATCCCAGTGAAGTGCTGCAAGGGGGCCACACAGACATTGTCAGAGATGCCATGGTTATTCCTCAGGGTAGCACTCTGGCATCTCATGGACTTATCTCCGGAGGAGAGGATGGTCGTTTGTGCTTATGGACGACGAATGATGCGTCTTCATCAGGTCCCAAGCATGCCAAAAGCAGGACATTCTCTCCTTACTAGAAAAAAAACAAAGACGGGGCAACGGCATAGGGTTGTGATGATTTAAAATAGAATAATAATTTCAACGATATATTTAATGTCCGACAAGATGGTTGAGAACGAGACGGTCGACGTACAGTCTTTTAACAACGCTGCAGATTTGGTGCAACTCTGCGACACGATAACGTATTTCTTGCACTTGAAGATGGCAACAATGGATAAAAATGCTAATTTTAGAGTTCCTCCCGCTGTTGAGAAGATTATTGAGCTTGGACGGCAGCTTCCAGTTCCAAGACCGGAGGAGTGGGGGTCGTTGGCTGTAGGAAGAATTTCGACCAAAAGAAAGTTCAAGGCTTCAGGGGGCCCTGGTCTAGAAGAAATCAAAAGCTCAAAAAGGAGAGCAACATGGAGCGAGGAGGCGAAGAAAGAACTCGTCGAGCTTGTCGAAAACGAGGATATGAGAATTGCCAAGCTCGGAGACAGGGCAAACCATGCTGGTCATATCAATTGGACCGCCCTTGCCAGGAGGTATGGGTTTGCTGGTGCTGGACCAGTGTATCGTCAATATGAGGCCATGACAGGCAAGCAGCCTCCAGGTATCAGGCCAAAAGATTTGCAAAAGGGAGACTCTATGGAGCACATGTGGACTGGAGACAAGTGTGACCAATTGATTCGATATGTGGAAGATGCGGATTTTCGCAAAGCAATGACTGGCACTGAATCTATGAAATGGAAAGATGTAGGAGATTATCTGGGCTTTAGCACAAAAGAATGCAAGGAAAAGTATTCGGATCTCACAGGAAAAGATCCTGTTGAACAAGGCAACTAACTCACACACTGACTTTATATTGAGAGCCTAAATATATTTTCTTTGTGCTCTATAATTCTCTCCGTTTACCAACAATTGTAATTTCACCATCATGTTTCGTTTGATTCAGAAAAATCTTCGTATCTTGTATGATGATCCGATCTGATCAGAGCTCATGTATGAGCTCATATCTCAAGACATGTTGATGACCTTTTTGTTGAAACACCTCTGGTTTACGCGGATCACCTGTAACGCCCTTTCCAGAGTTGAAATATATAAATTACCACATTAAAATGGTCACATGGTGTATGGAGAAATCTCGTGAACTAACGACCTATTGAGTCGGTAGTGTCCAGAACGAGTGTTACCAACATCCAAGAAAAAAACGGTCAGGAGAAGTCTCACGTAATAAAATCACAACACCATGATGAAACATTCATCATGTATGATCATATTCGTCTTGCTGGGAGTGCTGGCTCTGTCAGTTGGGAGAAAGGTCGACGAAACGCCACACTCTCCCAAGCTACTTTCGCTGGGTAGAATGCGCAGACATATGCAAGAGTTGGCTGCGAAAGAGAAACAAATTGATCCTGAAGATGAAGATTATGCCGTAGATAAGGGAGAAGAGCACAAGGAGACTATTGCACAGGTGAGTGTCCTTTTCTAGTCAAAGTCCTAGTTCTAAGCACCGTTGAAATTGACCGTCACTGTCGCGCAGATTCTCGACGATGCCCTGAAAGAGGAATTCAGGGACGAAGCAGAGCAACAAGACAATGTTGGCAAGCAGTTCAGCGAGACTGTTTCAAAAGAAGAGGGCAAACAAGAAACTGTCGTGAGAATCACACAGAAAAAGGAAAAGGATGATGAAGACGAAGGTGAACATACTTCTCAGGGCACCAAAAAGGACTTGGATATAAAGAATGGAAATGAGAAAGATACTTCGAATGAAGAAAAACACTTAGACATGGCAGTTGAATCCGACGTTGATCGAATTATCGACTCTCATGATAACGAATATGTGCTCTCAAAGCCAAACACGGAAGGTTCGCTAGGTCTCACCTTGGACCCACAATTGATCCGGGATATGAGTCTTTTGATAGTGTTTTCGGCTGCTGCTGGACAGCTTATGGCTGCCATTGGCCAGCCAACAATTAATGGTTATTTTTTGGCAGGGTCTCTGATGGGGCAAGGTGGTTTTGGCTTGGCCAAAGAGATAGTGCAGTTACAAAGTATTTCACAACTAGGAGTACAGTTTCTTCTCTTCACACTCGGGTTGGAACTTAATCTGTCCAAGTTGAAAGCTGTGCGCAATGTTGCCTTGTTTGGCGGTCTTTTGGAGGTTGCCCTGATGTCTCTCATGGGTGCCCTGGTTGCATTTATTATTGGAGCTGGAGCATACCACGGGGCTTTCATAGGAGCCTTGCTAGCCATGAGCTCAACTTCTATCGTAGTTAAATGCATCCAGGAAGGAAGAGCTGCTCACCAACCGCATGCCCAGATTACCATAGGAACGCTTGTGCTGCAAGATTGCGTTGTGGGGCTCATATTTGCCTTCATGCCAGTTTTAGCATCCGCCAGCTCATCTGGACATGGGTCATTTACCATTGGTGAAATTCTTCAAACAATCGGAAAAGTGTTCGGTACTTTAACGATTGCAATCATCTTGACGGTGCTTTTTGCTGCTTTAGCAGCGTCACATTTTGTCAAGTATCTGAAGAAATCTTCATCAGAGACGTTTCAACTTTCAATACTTGGTTTTGGGCTAGCCATTGCATTGATTACAACTAAATTAGGAATATCAGCTGAATTAGGTGCATTCATGGCGGGTGCAGCATTGTCATCCACAGAATATCAAGAGTTCACTCTGCACGCAATAGAGCCGACATCCAATCTTTTTCTGGCTTTGTTTGTGAGCTCAACTGGTCTGACAATACCCCCTGCATTCCTTGGAGAGCATATCCTTGTTCTTGCATCTGGAGTCGCATTAATTATTGCTGCAAAGACATTGCTTGTTGCGTCTGTAGTCCTTCTATTTGGATTCCCTCCCCACACAGCTCTAGGAGTTGGAATAAATCTGGCACAGGTTGGAGAGTTTGGTTTCGTGTTGTTATCAATAGCTAGTCGCTACGGCATGATTCCGCACGAGGTGTCGCTTCTTTTGATCGGAATCACAGCTCTATCCCTGCTAATGACACCATTTTTGATGCAGATATCGTTGAAGGTGATTTCAAAGATGTCCAAATCTCGGTTTGAAGATGCAGATAGAGCCCCTCTTGTAGTGACCAATGGAAGCCCTCCTGGTTATTATGAATAAACATATACCGGTATATATATGTTAATTACACAAGAATAATATTTAGAGAATTATCCCCTTGAAAGGAACACAGGTACTATTATTATCCTACCTACCAAAATTTGTAATGCTTTTGAGATAATCCCACAAGCCACCATCCTGCTTTTGAACTCCCGCAACCTCGGAAATATCTATTGCGTGATGGCAATGAAACGCTTGTTCCTTTTTAATTGCATATTGTTTGTCATAATATCCCTGCATTGTCGGATCATCAATATTTGCACTCGCCTGGGATTTTAAAACAGGCATCAAGAATGAGTCATTGTCAACAGAGGTAACCAAGCTGTCTTTTGTTGTTCCTGTCGAGATTGCTTTCGTGGCAGCCAGGGTCGAGTCAGGACTTTCGTGCAGAACGATTTGCTTACCATGGTCCAGGATATTCATTCGCTCTGCAAATGGATTCTTATCCACAACTGTTCCAGAGTAAATCGGCTTCTGGAATCCTTGGCTCACAAATGGAGAAGGCATGATGGCACGGGCATCTGACGATGCATCTTCTCTTTCCCATGACATGCATCTTCTCTTTGAATCACCTGTTGTGAATACGCTCTCCTCAGGAACCCGCGACACGTGGAGGGTTTTGACACCAATCAGTTTTATTGGAGGACAGCGATATGAAACGTTTGTGTGAGTGATTGGGATTAGGAGTGGGCTGAGTGATAGCCCCCTTCTCATCCCAATTCTCTCTGAATCCCTCACCAAATTCTCCGTCTTCTGCCTCCAAATTTTGCTCGTTCTTGGCACTGTTCTCGCCTGATGCTCTAATTGCCTCATTCTGAGGGTGAAGTATATAACAGGAGAATGAATATTCCCAGGCCACCAGTTCCTCTCACCTCGGTCGTTTGGCCTTGTCCTGGATGCATCACTGTGATAATACTTCGAGACTTTGGTACAATGCACACATTTACGACATCCTGATCGACGAACGACTTGAGATGAATTGCCCAACAATTTATGGGACGAGGTCGACCCCCTGGGTGCAGGAAAGAGGCTAGATGAAGAGCTTTTCCCAGAGAACTGTGATGTCAAGGATGCATCTCTATTCAGGGACAACACACTAGTAAACGAGCCAGCATTTTCAATGGGCATCCTTTGCTCTCTGATGAGATTTTGACGGCATTGTTCAACCACGTAACCAGCATTCATGGATCACAGTCAACTCATGCAAAATCGTCCCAAGGCAAGCAAAGAGCAGGAAAGGTTCGGCACCAGCGTTCCCCCGATGCTCACCGTATACAGCGTCACTGCTCGATTATAAAGAGTTCAATAAAACTCTTGATCTAGATCAATCTTCAAGCACGTAAAATGCTCCTCGGGTTTGAGAAAATTGGGCCTGTCCTACGTGTCCTCCACACACTATGTTGAGAAGACCGACCTATTCACAGTTGATATTCATCTCATAAACAATTAAGAAGAACGACCAAGATAATATTACATTAATCTACGTATTGTAGCGATATTATTCACATGTCAATGTCAATGGCACGAACAATTCTAGTTCTGGCCAAATATCCTGGTTCTTTGGTCCGTCCAAGGACAAACATGGGAAGTCCGATCTCGTCCTAGCAAATCTTGTGTTTGATAGGTGGGTTGTATCAATCATCACCTTGCCAGATTGAGGCATTCGCGGATCGACCGACATACAATGTACGGGTTTGACTTTCCAAGATTTTCCAGAGAATGTGTGCGTGCATGCGAAAGGGTCACATGTTTACTTGCATTGCCTGCGGATGCCATTACTCAGAACTTGTAGCAGTCAAAAGTCCATAATCAGTATCTACCCACGACTCTATATCCCGCAGGAAGCAACCGTATGCCACAGCTTCCAAAACTGCCCTTCTCTGTGTTGCCACAGTCATTGTAATGCTTTCTACCTTATCTGATGCCACCGCTTCCTGAACACGTTGCATGAGTTCTTCCATGCTAGCTGCATCTTGCCCTACCGCATCCTGCATCTCGGCTTGTAGCTTTTTGGCATCACCAAACAATGCCTCTGTTTGTCTTTCTACAAGTGCTGCACCTTCTCTCGTGACTAGCCTAGCGGTTGCCATCATAGCCTCCTGGTCAAACGATTCGACATATTTCCTCAATGCGCCCTTCTCTGTTTCTCCCGAGGAAGACGAAGTTGAAGATGATGATGTATCTTCCTGTACGCTATCTGGGTCAGGCTGAGAGTCTTCTGCACTAGCAAACAGTCTCTCAAGTCTAGATACAGCATCCTCCCTGCTCTCTGGCAACACACCGACTTGTTTTGACAGCTGATAGCGGGAATCAACCCTTCTTAAAAAGTATCCAAACATGATTGAAGCTGCGTATACCTGTGCTGATTGCAATTTACTCATTTTGATGACTGTATCACCAAATGCCATTGACGCAGGGCCTAGAGCACCAAGCATATGCTCCTTTACCATTTCTATTGCTTCTTTTGTATGTACACCTTCTGTAAGAGCCTTTAATGTATCCATATCTTCATGTATTGGCCCCAGCTGTGGCAGCATGTTGACTCCAATTTGCCGGAACTTGTCCAAGATACAAATGTACATCAAATCCTCAATGGCCATAGCAGCCTCTGCGTTCCTCACTTCTTCAATTCGGCGCGAGAGAATTAGATCCACTGACTCAGAAGGTGCTGATGTGGATTCTTTCTGTTCCTTGATCTGCTCAAGCGCGTTCTCAACAGTAGTCTGGAAAAGGTGAGGCTGCATCTCCAGATAGTATGCTGCCATTTCACCCATTGGCGAATTTGGCTTTGACGGAGCCTACAAAATTGAGAGAAAATCCATGATTAAAGAGATAGTGTACCACCATTACTCGTGTAGCCCCTACACCGTTCATACGTGGACCAGTTTCGAGAGGTTTCGAGAAACTCAATGAAGCGTACCAGTGCGAATGTGTCCTCGTTGTCACCCAAAATATCGTCATTTTGAGAACTATAGTGCCTCATACACCGCCTGGTGTACCCAACAGGGCAACGACGTGATGAGACGAGACCAACTGGAATAGCCTTGCGAGAGACCACGCAACCTTTATGTAGCAAAGAGACTTGCATTGTTATTAATACCGTGGTAGAATGAAATAAAGGATAACTTGAACAGAAATTATATGACTTACAATATGACATCCTTGGTGTATGTGCAGTCCCAGCACTTGAATCAATCAATCAATCTCCATGTGGCACGTACGTATGTGAACCCAACATTCAACAAGTCAATCATCTATAGATACATGCATGCCATGAAATGTAGAAGCCATGTATGACTCTCAGTCAATCGATTCCCTACGACAAATCATTTTCATCGATTCCAGCTCTTCCTCATGCTGGCTTGCATGCTTCTTTCCAATCGCATGACGATAGAGGTACTCTAGAGAAGGTGTAGATATGGAGCATAGTTTGCACCCATATGGGTATTCGATACTCAGATGCTTCCTGCCAGGAGCATGATACCTCAAATAATCAATCATATCCTCTTCAGAATAGATTTCGAAATCCATTGGCGGTGAAGGTGACTTACAACCAGAGCTTTTCCTACTCACTTGTGTCTTGTGTTTGTTTCCAATCACATGACGATAGAGGTAATCCACAGAAGGTGTAGTAATTGAGCACAAGTCGCACCTAAATGGGTATTCTAGATGCAACTGATTCCTGCCAGGAGCATCATACATCAGATAATCTACCATGTCGTCTTCAGAAAGGGATTTGGAATCCATTGGCGGTGAAGATAGCCTACGAGTAACACTTGGTGTCCCATCCACTTGTTCCTTGTGCTTCTTTCCAGTTGCATGAAGATAGAGGTGACGCAAAGAAGTTGTAGTTATTGAACACAGGCTGCACCTAAACGGGTCTTCTAGATGCAAATGCCTCTTGCCAGGAGCATCATACCTCATATAATCCACCATATCCTCTTCAGAGAGGGATTTGGAATCCATTGGCGTTGAAGGTGGCCTACGAGTAACACTTGGTGTCCCATCCACTTGTTTCTTGTGCTTCTTTCCAGTTGCATGAAGATAGAGGAGACGCAAAGAAGTTGTAGTTATTGAACACAGGCTGCACCTAAACGGGTCTTCTAGATGCAAATGACTCTTGCCAGGAGCATCATACATCATATAATCCACCATATCCTCTTCAGAAAGGGATTTGGAATCCATTGGCGTTGAAGGTGGCCTACAAGCACCTCTTGGTGTCGATTCCTGTAGCTGATCATTGTGCTTCCTTCCAATTGCATGAAGGCAGAGGCTTTCCAGAGTTTTTGTAAATATTGAACACAGACTGCACCCATATGGATGTTCAAGGTTCAAATGCTCCTTTCCAGGAGCATTGCGTCTCATGAAATCCAAAAGTTCCTCTTGAGAAAGCCTTCTGACATCATAAGGAGTTGTAGGTGCCTTTGTAGGTGCCTTTGTAGGTGTCTTTGTAGGTGTCTTTGTAGGCGCTATACGTCTCATTTTTCTAGGTGGTTCCTCATCTGATGTGACATTTTCACCATTCATTGCCACCAAGTCTTTTATGCATGAAGCATCAGAGGCAGATAGTGATGTATACTCTGATAAAATACTGTTGTACTCACGACATTGTACGGTCTTCATCCCTCTAACATCTTTCCTTAACTGTACGTTCAACGGAGCACCCCTCAACAACAAGTCCATCGAGTGCTTGGTCCAATGGACGATACACGTCTTTGGATCCCGTAACTCGACAATGATGGGAAAGGTTGGACTCCCACATCTTTCTTGTACAGTCCTATGTTTCATATTTTTCTGAAGAATTTCCTTACCTGACAGTATCACTGATTGGATGCCTCCCGCAAGCTTGTTCAGAACAGGGTTCCGTATTATGTTTAAAAATGTGGTTCCATGCGCAGTCGAAATCAATTGAATACCTCGCTCCGCAATTGTCTTGCAATGGGAAACTTCTTGTGCATTACTAATTTCATCAATTATCATGACTTCAGGTGTATGGTTCTCCACCACCTCAATCATTACATCACTCTGCTTTTTACCCGTTGGAATCTGCACCCTTCGCGCCTTTCCAATCGAGTGGTGAGGCACATCCGAGTTTCCCGCAATTTCATTGCAAGAGTCCACAATCACGACCCGCTTTCCACTTTCGGACAATGCCCGTGCAATCCCTCGGATCATTGTAGTCTTTCCAACACCAGGTTTACCCAGCAACAGAAGGGATTTGCCAGAATTAATCACATCATCCAACAACGTAACGTGTCCATGCCTGGATCTTCCAACACGAAGAGTCATCCCAATGACACGGCCGTCAGCATTGATCATTTTCCCAATCCTGTGAAGGGTCCCATCAATAACCACCCTGCTCTTTGAGCTCAACTTCTTCCCCAACAGATCATCAGCACGTTGTATATCTTCCTCTTGTATGACAAGCTGCCCCTCCTCGACACGTGAAGTCGAGTGAAAGTACGCTATCGGCTTCCTACCAACATCCATCGAGACCTCCATCAACTGATCAAATTGTGGGTGCTCCCGTAACCTACTCACAAACCAGTCAGGCACCAGTGTTAACAACGATTCCACCCGGTCATCATCATCATACATTAGACTAGCTGGATTCAAAATAGGTAATCTATCAACCAACATCTAGTTTATATTTTAGGGTAAGGGAATACTGAACTAACAGAGAAGAGTCTTTACATATAGATATATAATTAAAACACTGTCAAGAATAGTCAACCTAGTTGGTTTTGACTTCTTGAACTAGGCCAGTCAATCTACTCTTGAGATTGTCCTGTTGCAATTGTCATCTTCGACAGAGCGATGTGATCTCTATTTATGGCTACAATTGATACCTAGAGGCGTTAATTTAATAAACATATAGATAATTATTCACTTATTGACACTGTATACGAATATTGCTGTTACATCAGTCAGATCTGACCTCTAGAGGTTCTTGGTCTATTTGAGACCAAATCTGGTCTTCATCATCAGGCCTCGTCGTTATGATATTTCATACCATCAACTCATCTCCAGCGAAATATAATAAACTACAGTAATATTCTTACACCAATAGTAGCACTCATCATCATCAAAAGAGTGTTAATTATTCCGACTCTTCCTGTAGTTGTGTCGTTTCAAAGAGAAAGAAATGATATCTTCACTGACCTGGGTTCCTCGTGGAGCTGCCAAGCTCAAACCAGACTTTGTAGAGATTGATGAAAACGATATAGAAGCCATGAAAGCGATGAAAAAGTACAAGGAACGGGGTCAGGTAGGTGACACATGTCTTGCATGAGTTCCATGCATCGTTTCTTCTCCGTTCATATGATTGATCAGACACTATATGATCTCGTGTAGGATGGTGATGATACTGTTGAGGACATGTCTACGACAAGTGATGATGATGATGATGCTGAGGAACTGACTGAGGAGGTTGAGCATGCGAAAGACGTTGCTGCAATGTTGAAGCAGGAGACTGCAAAGGTTTCTATCTCCGACTCTCTTGCAGAATTGAACATGGATGCGTATGATGATGAGGATGGAGATGAAGAGATGAATAGAATCCTTGGAGGTGGAAATCCTGGCATGGCATTTTATGCAAATCCCGAGGATGATCCATACTTGAATGCAAAAGACGAGAATGATTCTGAAGATGAAGAACTATTGTACAGAGAGACTGATCTACTGATCGCTGCGGCCCGTAATGAAGAAGATGTGAGTCATTTGGAAATCTGGGTGTATGAGGAGGGGGATGAGGGAAACCCGGAAGGGAATATTTATGTACATCATTCCTTGTTGCTGCCAGCATTTCCGTTGTGTCTTGCCTGGGGACCGTGTGATCCGATATCTGGAGGAGTGGAGGGTAATTTCATGGCTGTGGGGTCATTTGAGCCTGGCATTGAGATATGGAACCTGGATGTTATTGATGCAGTCGAGCCTGTCGTGACATTGGGAGGTGCGGATTATGAAGCTGCTCGACACCTGGATGATTCTAAAAACTCTTCAAAAACCAAAAAGAAGAAGAAGAAGAACAAGGTTCCAGAAATCCCTGTAAAGCCTGGAAGCCACAAGGATGCTGTCCTTGGTCTGGCATGGAATCAGGAATTTTGCAATGTTTTAGCATCTGGATCGGCCGATTCTACTATTAAAATTTGGGATATTGCCCGACATGAAGCCACACAGACACTGTCACTTCACTCGGACAAGGTACAAGCCGTTCGATGGAAACCAGTTGAAGCGTCTCTGCTGGTATCTGGAGGTTTTGATAGAAATATCTGCTTGAGTGATTTGAGGAATGCAGACCAAAAGGCATCTTCCTGGAAGATTAGTGCTGATGTAGAAGCACTGAGTTGGGATCCTCACACGTCCCACGTGTTTGCAGTGGCAGCAGAGGATGGGTATGTGACCATGTTTGATACACGACGAGGCAGTGAACCACTCGATAGATTTTTGGCTCATTCAAAAGCAACTACATCTGTGAGTTTTTGTCCCTGTCTAGACGGTGTCTTGGTAACAGGATCTACCGATGCCACAGTCAAGTTGTGGAAGAGGTCAGACGGAGGGTCATATCAGGAAGTCACAAGTCAAAAAATGGGAGTAGGAGCAGTCTTCTCTGCAGAGTACTGCAGGGACTCTCCCATGCTCGTCGCCGCAGGTGGAGCAGCTGGAAGTATAACTGTATGGGATACAAATGTATTGAGAGAAAGTTTATAAATTATTACATCACAACTGATACATTCAGATACCAGAGTTGGAAGAAGACCCTGAAGACCTATCACTGAAAATTTGTTCCCAAGATCTCACAAACGATTTCGCCATGTATGTCGCATTTGACTGCATTCTTTCTCCTATACGTCTCGCCATTCGTTCAAATCGTTCCTGAAAACCATCCCAGTCGCTATTTCCCAAAGGGTTCCCCAGGGGTACTGTTCTCCTTGAATCTCGCGCATGCCTCTCTAGGCTTGTGTCCCTCCCTTGTCTTGGCTGCTGCCTGTTTCCAGGAATCTTTGGAGAAATATCAGCTCCATGCGGTAGAAGCTCTCGATTACTGGACACTGCTGCAGCAGAAATGATTTCTAGGCCCTCACAATATGGAACCTCCACTGGTTGATCATGCCTGTGCCTACTTTTAGACGCCTCCTTCAGTTGCTTTGTGTCATAGGCAGAGTATCCTACACATACATATCGAAAGTCCCCACCACCAGGCATAGATTCAGAAGAGGTGGGAACATTTGGAAGCTCGGCTGGCCTCGATATCCTCTTGGAAAGACCAGCGCAGACCTGCACACGCAGCGTCACAGGTGTTGTTGACACCAGAGCCTATCAAAGAATCAAGACATGATGACGACGTACCGGTTCTTTTTCATTATCATATCTCCTTTGACTGAAATACAACAATCCAAGGCATGCCTTTGAACTGCACAACGAGTAGTATACCATATAGGTACTAGGATGAATATATTGTTCCAGCCAAGAATCAACAGCAGACAAGGGTTTCATACGTGTACCAGACATACAAGTACCCTATACCATACCTTGATTTTACATGTCTATCTGTTCCTGTTCTACTACTCGTACTACTATTCATGGTGTGTTACCCGTATCACTACTGTATAATTCCGAGACCATTCCTGGTCATTCTTTTACCAGTGCACGTAGTAGTAATAGTAATTGAGGTGATGATGATGATGATGATGATGATGATCAAAATAAAATAAAATACTATTTTATGTTTTAGTAAACTATCGGGGATGTTACGGAATGTCTTGTTATCCACATTCGTACGTGGACCCATCCATGATCATGGTGGGTGCATGGCAGATCTCATGAGATCTATGATCATAGCCATATCACCATAGGTGTATATATGTGGCTACATAGCTCTGTCATAGCCATATATGGTTGTGATGTATCAGGCCTAGGATCATCCACAGCACATGACATGTAGCAGGATCCTGGCTCTGGAGCTGTAGTAATAAAAGTAGAAAAATGAGGAAAATCCTTACACTGAACGCAGGGAGTTCTTCCTTGAAGTTTAAAATATTTGATTTACTATCCAATAGTCTTCAACCCATAGCATGGGGGATTTGTGAAAGGGTTGGAGACCCAGAAGAGTCGTCTTTTAAAGCGACGTTTTGCTCTCAAGATCACCAGCAAGATTTCACTGATATGCAAACGCCTTTCTTGGATCACACGGCAGCGATGAAAACTGTGTCAGAGTATCTGATAGGTATACTTGGGGATGGAATACATGAACAGGTTGTGGGAGTTGGTCATCGAGTGGTCCATGGCAAAGATGAATGCAAGGCTGTTGAGGTGACACCTGCTGTTCTTGATCTGATTGAAGAGGCATCAGACCTGGCACCACTCCACAACCCGGCGAATGTCAAAGGTATACTTGCTTCAAAATCCATCTTTCCAGATGCTACTCAGGTAGCTGTGTTTGATACTGCATTTCACTCAACAATGCCCCCACGAAATTACACATACGCATTGCCCCAGGAACTGATTGACAGATACCACCTGAGGAAATATGGCTTCCATGGTACAAGCTACAAGTATATATGCGAACGATCTTCAGCCATGGTGGGTAAACGTGTTGATACATTCAATGGAATCTTGTGTCACCTGGGGGCTGGAGCCTCCTTGTGTGCAGTCCGTCATGGGAAATCCCAGGATACAACCATGGGGCTCACTCCTCTGCAAGGTCTGATGATGGCAACCAGATCTGGGGATCTCGATCCATCAGTCGTGACGTATCTTATACACAAAGGCATGGACCCTGCATCTGTAGAGACAATGCTGAATAAGAAGAGTGGCTTCCTGGGACTCTGTGGGGCTTCTGACATTCGCAATGTCCACCAGATGGCAGCTGCGGGGGATGCGCGTGCTGCACTCGCACTCGATGTATTTGTATCCAGGGTGAAAAAGTACATTGGCTCGTACATGGTAGAACTAGAAGGTGATGTAGATGCCCTTGTATTCACAGCTGGAATAGGTGAGCATGATTCTGAAATCAGAAGAAAAATCTGTTCCGGTATGCAGTGGGCTGGTATTGATCTCTCAGATACATTGAATTCAAACTGCACTGGTGAGTCATCATGCATCATAAGCAATGACTGTTCCAAAGTAAAGATACTCGTGATGCCCACAGATGAGGAGTTGAGCATTGCAGAGCAGACCTTGGCATTCGTTGGATAACGTCGACGTCTTGTAGATGAAGCAGTTGCTTGCACAAGCTTGCTTGCTTGCTTGCTTGCTTTCAAAAGGCATGTCCTTATGAATGAACAACAGCATACTGTCCTGTACACGCATAGAATATATAAAAAATGAATATGATAGATAATTCATGAATCCTTGCTGCATACGAAATCATCGCGCATGTAGTACGAAACGAGGCATTCGTGCATTCCGATGGACGAGTCTCCAATGCTTGGAAACGACGAGGGTAAAGGCGAGCAACCTGCCCAACTGCTTGATTTAGAATATTGGCCTCATTTAGATTTAGGAAATGAGTTGTTCAGTGTCGACTGGTTGGACAAGATTCCCCAAGACTCGGAAGCACCACATTTTCATGGTGATAAAGCTCTCGTGGTGGAACCACCCGCTGCGACAGATGTCGGTGATAGTATACATGAAATTCAGCAGCAATCGAATGGTGATGATGATCCAAAGAGTGACGATGCAGGGGTATGTTGTTGAATTCTCCGTCTTTCTGGCAACGTTTGTGCAATACTGACCCTATTTTCTTCTTCTTGGTACTGATTGTAGTTTGATGGCATGCATATATTCGGCGATATACCGCATGGGCTTCATTTCATAGATGATGATGATGATGGTGGTGATGGTGGAGGTGGTCCTAGTAAAGAAGCAAAGAAGAGTGAAAAGTCTGATGGTAGTAAATCATCAAAGGCACGGTTGCGTTGGACCCCTGCCTTGCATCAAAGGTTCGTGGATGCAGTTCAGGCACTTGATGGTCCAGATAAAGCAACTCCAAAAGGAATCCTGAAATATATGGATGTTGAGGGATTGACAATTTTCCACATCAAGAGCCATTTGCAAAAATATAGGCTCAACATTAATGTGCCGGGAGGTGATAGTAAAGAGTCCAAGAAACAGCGGAAACGGCCACCAAAGTTAGAAAGACCCATGATGGCTGCAGAAGATTTGCCCCCGGTGGGCATTGATGTAGATGCTTCTCTATCACTCCTTCAACAGGCCAGCTCAATACCACAGTCTGGGTCGATTGACTCCTCCACTCAGAGGGTTGCAGAAGATCAACAAGGTCAATTGGAGCGGGCTCTCATTGTTCAAATGGAGATGCAGAAAAAACTGCACGAGCAGTTGGAAGCTCAAAGAAAACTTCAAATGAGTCTAGAGCAGCATGGACGGTATATATCCTCCCTGCTAGAGAGTTCTGGTCTTAAGAATACAATAAATCCATCCGACATATCGACTGACCTGGATTCAAAATCCACAAAACACAAGGCACACAGATCAAGGCAAGAGGATACAGAACGACACTAGTAGTCATATATTGTACTCATGCAAAATATCGATAGCTGACAGACACTGGCAGGGTTGCATTTTGACCAGGCAATGGGTGCCAATGTATCATAGCATAGCAATCATAATAGAAGAATTGACCACCATATATATATATCTAGATATATGGATACATATACCATGCATGCATGGATGCATGCATGCAAATATGGTACTGGAAGGGAACCTTTTGAGTTAATCCTAGCCTAGGGTATGATGATGTTCTCTAACAGTACAATAGAAATATAAAAATCACCATTTTGTGTAATAACGTATATTTGTTACACAATGTCATCAGATAGATGAGACGAGGCACGAGGTGTGTTTTCTCTTTCCAATGTGCGTATACCAGTGTGGTATCGACGACATGGTTTTGTGTAGGGTGATTTGTCGTTTATTATCTAATGGATATGGTAAATTATCATCTCCTTGCGCATCGAAACAGTTGAGTGTAAAGAATTTTTTTGGTACTGGTATTTCAAAGGTATCACCACAGATGGCAGACTCGATCTTGGTTGCAAACATCTCAGGATCACATGGGACGTCTCCAATTATCTTAGGTTTGTTTGAATACTTTCAAAGGCAAACATCAGATGTTGGATACTTCATCCCCATCGCCAAGCCAAAGAGTGACTTGGACACGATATCTGCTCGAGTTGACCTTGTGCGGGCTGAATTCAATCTCAAAGATTCTCCAGAATCGATGCAAGGTGTTCTCAAGAGTGAAGCTGAAGATCTTTTGGCCAAGGGTAAATCAGATGAATTGTCAGAGCGGATATGGACGAAATTCTCAGCATGCAAACAAGGAAAGTCCATGGTCCTCTTGGAAGGTGCATCAATCACTGGTCTGAGTAATGAGGTGGAGCTCAATGCACGCCTTGCAGCAGACCTTGATTCTCCTTTATTGATGGTTTTTGATGTCATGTCTGATGCAACGATGACTGCGTTAGACATTTTGCCAAGGGTTCAGATTGCAAAGACAATAGCAACAAAGAAATGCCATGCTGATATTGCAGGATTGATTTTGAATCGAGTACCACCTACAATGATTGATTTCATGTCCGAGGGCATGAAAGAAGCTGCCAAGTTGAAGGGATGTGCGTTTGCTGGGGCAATTCCATCCGACTATCTACTCCAGAGCCCACGTTTGAATGAGATTGTGACAAACCTGAATGCTCGATTCTTATTTGGAGAGGAAGTTGATGCCGACGTCGACGTGAGCCAAATGATGGTTGCTGCCCAAGATGTGACGCACTTGTTCAAGAAAATTGAGTATTTGGAAAACAAGAGGAAGGAAGACGGTCTTCCTCCGGTGAGACCACTTTTGCTGACGACACCAGACAGGACTGACCTTCTTCTCTCCCTGGCAGCTGCACATGCAAGTTTGGTGGGACCAAATGTGGCTGGGGTCATACTGTGTGATATGGATAAGAGTGAACTCGATAGTCACGTCAAGGTAAAGAATTGAATACTGCTTTGGCAAGTACACCTTTTGAATGAATGAGTGAATAAATGAGTGATTACTGTGTGTTTGCAGAAAATGTACGACAATTTCCAGCATATTTTCCCAGTGTATGGGGCAGATACAGGCCTGTATGAGACTGCAGATAGAGTATCTCATGGTACTGCAAAAATAATTTCAACTTCTTCCACCAAAATAAATCGCTCCAAGTATCTGTTCAATGCATATGTGGACATGAGTGTGATAGGGAGCCAACTTGCTCTCCCCAAGAAATTCCCAGGGGCAAAAACCCCAAAGCAATTTGTGCATGAAATTCACGAGTCATGTAGAAGACATATGAAACACATCGTGCTGCCAGAAAGTGCAGACAGGCGCATTTTGCAGGCTGCTGAGGAGATAACATCAAGAGGTCTTGCAAGAATCACCCTGCTTGGGGATCCCACTGAGATTCATGCATCTGCCAGGCAGTTGAATATTGACCTTTCAAAATGTACGATACTGGATTATATGAAATCTCCGTTGAAGAAGGAGTTTGCGGAAGTATGGGCCGAGGAGAGGAGGGCAAAAGGTGCAACCTTTGACTCATCGCTTGACCTCATGAGCGACATGAATGTATTTGGGACCATGATGGTGAAGCAAGGCATGGCTGATGGTATGGTCAGCGGAGCAATGTGCACCACAGCAAATACTATACGACCAGCTCTATCAATACTGAAAAAGCCACAGAATACTCTCGTCTCGTCAGTCTTTTTTATGTGTTTGCCAGACACTGTCCTGGTGTATGGAGACTGTGCCATTAATGTGGATCCTTCTGCAGAGCAGCTTGCTCAGATTGCAGCAACATCTGCAGAAACAGCAACCAGCTTTGGGGTGGAACCGAGAATTGCAATGCTATCGTATTCCACGTTAGGATCCGGAGCTGGACCTGCGGTTGACAAGATCAAGCATGCAACTGATATTCTCAAGAGCGACCATCCAGATCTCAAGGTAGAAGGTCCGATCCAGTACGATGCAGCTATTGATCCTCAAGTTGCATCCGAAAAGGTAAAAGGAGAGAGTGAGGTGGCAGGAAAGGCGACGATATTCATCTTCCCTGATCTCAACACAGGAAATAACACATACAAAGCAGTGCAGCAGTCGACTGGTGCAATGGCCATTGGACCTCTCATCCAGGGCCTGGCAAAACCCGTGAATGATCTATCACGAGGCTGCACTGTCGCCGATATTGTGAATACTGTGGCATGCACATCAATCCAATCAATGAAGGATTGAATATTACACTATGAAAAACTACCGAAAATGATTGATATTCTATTTTGATGGTGTATAAAGTCCAGCTTCAACGAGGACATACTGGCGAGCCTTAGCCAAACGTGCCTTACGACGATCAGCAGTGTTTCTGTGCAAAACTCCCTTGACTACAGCTTTATCAATCACCTGGTAGGCCTCTCTCATCAAGGCACCAACTGGTTCAAGGTCGCTCTCACTCTTTGGTGGGCTAGCCTTGAATTCCTCGAGAGCAGTGAATACTTTCTTCATGCGAGTAGCAATTTCTGACTTTTTGGATTTGTTATACACGCGGTTTCTCTCTGTTGTTTTCTGCCTCTTCAAGGAGTTCTGCTTTGCCTCAATAGTCAACCTTGTGGCAGCACTAACCACGGAGACACGTGGAGCAACTGTAGTATATATAACAAGAAGTAATAAGATATGAATAATTATCACATTGACATGCATCAAGGAGCGTCCATCATGGCAGACTTGTATCGTCGGCCATGGAGACATGACCACGACAACTAGCACATTCTGCCCAAGCGCCTGAGAATCATCATGACAGAATTATAGAAGACGCACCAGACAACTTTTGTCCTCCCAAAGCAGAGGAAAATCCACTAGAAAGTCTCTGAGGACGAGAACCTGCCGGCTGAAGTCGCAGGGATGAGAAGGATGTCATAACACTAGTAAGAGCCATTGTTTTAATTAATTGATAAGAAAGATATCGTTCTAACGACAATGTACTTGGAGTAGTCTGTGTAGTATCATGAAATGACGTGAATCGTCTGACCCTCGGGAAGAGCTTTGAAGATGATCATATGCTCCCATCAACTGGATCAATGGATGGGACATTAGATCAAAGTCATGGCTATCGACACAGTCTCGCCGAAAGAGTAGTAGACATGGCTAGATACCATCTGAATCCATATTAAAAAATATTCTAATTCATAAACTATTCAATCACATTGTATAATTGTGCTACATTGGGATCATGGTAGCCTCATTGTATCTTCCTGCTGCAACACAGCGACCAAGTAGCGTTGCTTTCCAGGAGCAAGCCTTTTGTTCCATTTCCAAAGCGTTACCACATACATTTGGAAACAGACCTTCCATCAAAGTCAAATCAGCTTCATGGGTACGTATATAAAGCGATTATTCTGTTCGTATGACTCTTGGAAATACTAGAGAAGAGAACTTTCATGTAGGATCCAGAAGGTTTGTACCAAAAGACACCAGAGATGCAGGGTATCATTGATCGTAAACTCATGGGTAACAGGGCTCAAGAGGATCAGCAGTCAAAGAGTGTCATGGAAACATTCATGGCTGCCCATAAGCAAGAGGTCCAATTCCGCAGAGACTCGAGGGAAGTTCCAGATGATAAGTATGAGCTTATCGAATTCTTCCTGGAAACAGAGGCCACTGATATGAACTATGAAGTTGCTCGCTGTAGACCAAAGTTGGACGAAGAATTCTTCACCGTGTTGAACAAGCAAATTGGTATGGAACAACTTTCCTTGGAGAAGGATGAGGATAAACTAGCAGAGCTTGAAATGTTGAGGGATTATTTGAATGAAGCTATTGAAGCTGTGGATGCAGCCACCAACCAAGTGTCAGCTGCCCCTGAGAGATTGAAAAAGCTGTTGGAATCCTCAAATAAAAAGGATACTCTCAGAGATATGGCTTCAAATGGAGAAATTGACCAAGCATTTATGGATTTGCTGGAACAAAACATTGAGGGGGCTAAAGAGGCAGGGCGCGAGGATGTTGCTGAATTCATGACAAAAGTGAGGCAAGCTGCAGGAAAATTCATGATGTAGAAGTATCTTTATCATACATGTTGCATTCATTTATTCATTTGTGTTTTAGTTTTTCTGTAAGTACCAAGGCAAAGAAAAGAATCATCCACTGCTGCCAGATGTGGAAGTGTATTCACTGCTACTTCCACTGGTGGAGGTACCAGTACTGGTGTAGGAAGAACTATGTGTTGTAGAGGATCCAGAGGTAGATCGTGATCTCGAATCACTTGTAGAGGATGGAGATTGAGACCTTGCCCGTTTCTTCTCCATATTTTCCTTTCTCTCCTTTTCCAAGTGATAGAGTTCTGTAGGCGAACGAAATTCCTCTGGAATCTCACTTGGATCTAAAAGCGACTTTTTCTACAGAATAGATCCACATGCATGTGAGGGTATAGTTTTCTTTCCATAATAGACAGAGAGAGAACCACCACATACCTTTTTATTGGGCCGCAATAATTCCTTAGTTCTGGATGGCCTCGTGCGATACGCTGCTTCATTTTTACACTCATACGTCCAATGACCTTTTTGAAGGCATTTTTGGCAGACGGCAGAGGATGCACTCCCACCAGGTCGGTTTCGGTTCGAATTCATTTGTTGTTGGGTATTCCAAGTACCCATCCCCGGTGACTTCAGGAGGAATATGAATGTAATAGATATATGAAAAAGAAATTTCAATGGAAAATCATCAGATTTGTGACTTTCAAGAGAATTGTATTCTGGAATGTTGACCAAGTTGGTCAGATCTGACTGTTGACAATGCAGATAAGATTCAGAAATCATTCTAGAAAACGGCATACTCATCAATCGATTACATTATATCTTTTTAAAATACTAATCTTTGTAGATCCCATTGTACACAGAATGATGGTCTCATTGGGTTGCAATGTCCGAGTTCATACCACTCCCAAATTGGAAAGGATGCCGAGGGTGTTCTCTTCCTTAGAAAAGGCTGTGCATCCAATCCCAGGCAATCATATGTTATCAAAATATCATGGAGTGTCCCATCGCGGACCAGTGTATCGTGTAAGACAGCATCGGGCCAACTCCAGGTTGACTGTGAAAAGCTCTGCTACGGATAGCAATGTACCAGAGGGATCTGTGAGCATTGTGCTTTTGGCAGGGGGTGTAGGAAAACGTATGGGAGCTTCTATACCTAAACAGTACCTGGAATTGAAGGGCAAGCCCATTGCAACGTATAGCCTGGAGACCTTTTGTGGGATGCCTTGTGTCAGGGAAGTTGTAGTTGTGTGCGAGCCAGAATGGAGGTATATATTTGAAGAATGTCACGAACGTCTTGGAAAACCAAAACCTTTGAAGTTTGCTCTTCCAGGAGCGGAACGACAGGATAGTGTCTGTAATGGACTTGTGGAAATATCATCATCTGCAGACCTGGTTGCTATTCACGACTCTGCAAGGCCACTTGTGACAGTAGATGACACGATAGCATGTATTGTAGATGCTCAGGAAGTGGGAGCTGCTGTCCTGGGGGTTCCAGTGAAGCCAACAATCAAAGAGGCTGACGATTCTGGCATGGTGGTCAAGACACTTGTTCGATCTGTACTTTGGGAGGTTCAGACACCCCAGGTGATTGAACCTAAAATGCTCATGGAGGGATTTGATTTGGTGAAGAAGAACAATTTGGAGGTGACGGATGATGTTTCAATCATTGAAGCAATGGGAAATCCAGTTCGTATCACGAAAGGATGCTATACCAACATCAAAGTGACCACACCTGAAGACCTTGTGAATGCCGAGGCATTTTTGGATCAGAAAGCAATGTAATCGAATCGTTCATGTATATTTATTTATATTTATATTTAACATAATAGAAACCACCAAGAGGTATTTCACCTCGATACGAAGAATGAGCGAGTTTTGTTTGCCATGAAAAGAAGGGAAAAGCCCAACTACTTACCTCTTGTGAGGCGTGTACCTCCTAGAAGGCATTCATCGTCTCACAAGAAGGCATCTTTAAAGAATGTATGTATCAATTTCATAGCCTGATGTTCCAGAGGGCAGCGCAGTGAGATTGCGCAGGAGATTGCGAGAAGAAGCTGGCGCGGGAAAGGTTTTGTTGCTTTGTGTATGATATCTCACATGTGTTGTTTATAATCTTGCAGGGTGAAAATGAATCCTCACGTGGTCTCCTGGGTAGGATTATGCATCTTGTACACATTCTCTTCTGCCTGTCAGTCTTGGCAGTCCTGTACAAGGTGATCTCATGGTCTGGATCAATGTCTCTTGAAATGGCCATGCAAGACCAGGATTTTGATACATCGGATGGAATAATTGATCTAGGAAGAAAAGATATACAGTCTGGAGATGAACAGTTCTCTGAAATCATCACTCATGTGGGCTCCAGTGGTACAGGCCTGATGAACAAATATTTCTATCGATTCAGGAATATCCAAATTGTTGAGGGCAGAATTAAATTCTACTATAATGAAAAGACCTTCACGCCACCGTCAGAAGAGCATTGGGTGGACATTGTCTCGTGCAATGCAACCTCTCCAAACCACCCAACAATGCTTGTGATTAAAGGCGATGCACAACCAATTCGATGGTACGTTTTGATGCAATTATCATTCAGATTGACATAGATTGTCATGAGTTTTTTCCCTGTAATGCAGGCATTACATACCAATTGATTATATTCCAGCTGGGAAGGAGAGTAAGGACCAGCTCACATGCAAGAACAGGGTCACTCAAACAGCATATTTATTACAAGTTCGATACTCGTACAACATCTGGCATACTTGGAATGAGGGAATCATGGGGCTTTTTCAAACTCTCCGAGAGATTGGTCGATTACCTCTTGCACTTGTATGTGCTGATGGAAAGTTGACAGAGCTTACGGATGGGATGGGGATCAAGCCAGGAGAATGTCCATGGATATATGATCATGCGCAGGGCAGGAGTGTAAGGATGGAGTCATGTTCTATGGCGACTTGGAAAAGAAATAGAAGATGTGATTTAGTGAAGGATTCTTGGTGCAAACCGGGGGCTGTCTTTAGCATGTCCAGGTTGCTCCTAGAACATAGTCCGCTCATCTTGACTTTTACAAAAGAGTCTACAAAAAATGTCTGGACACATCTATATGACTCGATATCCATGAGGCAGAAAACTCTTGATAGCGTCATGGGGTCATGTTTTAGCGATATTATTATCGGGAAAACATCGACATTGAATTTCTATCAAACATTGAATTCAACACCCCCAGCTCCTCAAGTCTTGGCCAAGGTGCCAAGAATAGACAATGTAGAGGCAAGGGTAGAGGCAATGGCAGTTTTCAAGGAATTTATAGTATCTTCTCAAAGAGAGTGGGTGAAGAAAGAGGCCGAAAAGACAGGTTATGTTTGGGGTGGATATGAAGACAAAGGTTTGGAAAAGTTGCGACAAGGTGTCGGAGCAGAGGTAGCCGGTACAGATGCATTGAATGCAATCACACCAAAGTCAGTCGCTGGGGTGGTACGAGAGGAAATAGATGAACTTAAAAAATCTTTTGAGAGACATGAGAGTTTGGTGAATCCAATCGTGAAGGAGTTTGAGAAGCGCTATGGGTTCAATGTTCCCGACACCTTGTCTGATCAAGATGCAGAGAAACTTTTTGATGAGGAATCTAAGGCTGCTCTTGTTTACGAGGACCTCAAGAAGCGACATGTGAAACTCAATCTGGATGATGATAGAGAAGAACGTACAAGGGATAGAGTTAGGAAAAGCAGGATGTTACAGAGTGTTGAATCTCCTAGCTCTTGGTTTGTCAAATCTAATACATATCGATATGAATCACCACTACCAGTTGTCACGTATATGTCGAGAAATTTCTTCGCGAGGGGAGTTGTGAATGAGAAAGACATTCTAGAGTATATTTTATCAAAATATGACGTCACATTGAGGGTTACAACATTCCAAGAACCTCTTTTAGAAGTCATGGAACTCCTTGCACACTCTGATGTCCTCTTTGGTATGCATGGTGCTGGTTGGACAAATGCTCTGTTTATGAAAAGAGGGGCTACAACTATGCAAATGTATCCATATGGATGGAATTTACCAGACAAAACGACTGTTCGTGGTTATAATTACAGGGAAATAGTGTATGCAAGTGAAGGACACTATTTTGAGTGGGTGAACCCAAAACGAGAAAATGCCTATTTAATAGAATAGATTTCAAGAAAGACAAAGATAGCATATTTCAGCTACATCCTGGAAAGGAAGACCCCCTTCCTGAGGACAAATGGCCAGGAAATCAATGGGTGTACCAAAATACCTATGTTGATATGAAAATCTTTGGGAAAGAAATAGATGCGATGATGAAAGAGGCTGGAATCAAGCCAAAATCTTGAGCAATGAACTTAACAAGAATTTCTATAGAGCGAAAACTTTTTAAATAATGTGAAAACTGGTTCTATGGAACGTTTTAGCTAAAATCCAGGAAGCTCAGCAAGGTTGACAATGCCATCTGAGAGAGAGGCAATGTCTCTCATGAGTGCCAACCTGCCTTGCCTTACCTTGATGTCCTCTGACATCACAAACACACTCTCAAAGTATGCCTCGAGAGGGGAGACTAATTTTTGGCACTCTTTCGCAAATGATTCTACAGAAGAATGAGAATCAAGGTTGGATGAAACGGATATATAGGCCTCATACAGGTTCTTTTCCAGGTCAGTTTCAAAAAGTGATGGATCCACGACCCAGTCTGCAGAAATATCTTTACCCCTTGTAAGTCTAATTGACCTAGCCATGGCAACCATTGCCTGGTAAAGCAAACTTCCCTCTCCCAACTCAAGCTCCCAGCCAATATCCTTGGCAGTCTTTGCAGCCAATGCAGGATTATTGCCTCTTTCAGCAATAGATGCCCTCACAGCTTCAACCGGAATTCCATCATCCACAAGAATCTGTTCCAGTCTTTTGGTGATGAATTCGAACAATTCCTTCTTTGCTTCATCTGAAACTTCTACTGGCTGCACTTGTCCTGCAATATCTATTGCACGGCGGAGATCAAATGGCACATGACTCTTTATCAAAACGAGCAAAAGTCCAACAGCAGCTCTTCTCAAACCATATGGATCTGTGTTGGCTGTTGGACCACAGTTGCAGGCAAACAAGCCAACGAGGGAATCCAGCTTATCCGAAACAGAAACAACAACTCCAGCTGGAGTCTCGGGAAGCTGATCTCCCGCATTTCTAGGGAGGACTGATTCAAAAATAGCTGTTGCGACCTCTGGAGTTTGACCTTCCTCTAACGCATAATGCTGTCCCATGATGCCAGCTAGAGCCGTCATCTCAGTGACTGTAGATGTAGCTAAATCTGCTTTGCAAAGATGTGCAGCATCGCGTGCAATCTTTTCCACTGCAGAGTCCATCTCACACACTTGCGTGATTTGAGGGATGATATCCTCAATTCGCTTGGTTTTGTCCAACAAGGAGCCGAGTTCTTTTTGGAATGTTGTTCCACTGAGCTTTGGGCGAACTTCTTCCAGTGTGCTCTTCCTATCAACTTCATAGAAGAATTGGGCATCCTCAAATCTAGCTTGAATGACGGCCTCGTTTCCCTCTCGTACTACCTCTTCATTTATGGCACCATTTGCAACGGTGACAAAATATGGAAGCAATTCGTCAGAACCTGGTTTATACACAGGGAAATATCTCTGGTGCTTTCTCATCACCATCACCAAGATGTCTTTTGGAAGCTGCAAGAATTTCTCATCAAATGCACCCAGAACCACCTTGGGACTCTCCACAAGATTTGTCACCTCATTCAAAAGTGAGCCCCTACATCCGTCTGGAATAACTCCACCCACTTTGTCAGCAGCCTTCTTGACGTCCTCCCAGATAGTATCCTTGCGGTTGAGGACACTAACAATAATTTTTTCGTCTGCAAGAGCTCGGTGATGATCATCAGCATGATTTAATGGAATCACTGGATTCATACTGTTTCGTAACAACCTCGTTGATGATCCCCCGATGAGGGATGCAAATTCCACAGGGACAACAGTGTCCCCATGCATTGCAAAAATCCATCGAATTGGCCTACTAAAAGCTTGAGATCCTCTCCATTTCATACTCTTCTTGAAAGAAATTTCTTTTAAAATACGAGGGAGCTCTTCAAGGAGTACATCAGAGGTATGCCTTCCTTTTTTGTTCACAGTGACCCAAACATACCCTGTGCCTTTGTTGTCTTCTTCCACACGGCAGTCTTCTACTGTCACACCATTCTTTTTGCAAAATCCTAAAAGCGCAGGCGCTGGAACTCCCTCTTCATCGTATGCAACTTTTACTGGAGGTCCACGGATATCATCGGATGACGACACTTGTCCTGGAACAAGCTCATGGACTGTCACGACAAGCCTTCTTGGGGTTCCATCCACCACAATGCCACCGTGACCAAGCTTGCATTTATCCAACATACCAGACACGGATGTTTTCAACTGCTCCAAAGCCGAATCAAGATCTTCTGGAGGCATTTCTTCACATCCAATTTCGAGCACAAATGTGCTTGGGTCTTGCAAGACGTGTGGTTGGATGCTGCTTTCTACCTGGTCTGGCTCTGTCGAGCATATTCCAAGGGGAAATTCTTGCTCTTCTCTTCTAGTCACCCAAAGAGCGGTGACTTCTCGAGCGAGGGACCTCAAGACAGCGAAACATTCTGCTCTCTCAGTAACACCGACAGCTCCTCGAGCATCCATAATGTTAAAGGTGTGAGAGAGCTTCAATAAATGGTCATATGCTGGCACTGGAAGTCTCTGATCAAGCATTTTACGAGCTTCTTTTTCGTATAAATCAAAACGAGCCCTCTGTCCCGCCACATCTGCTTCATCCAGATTATACACACTCATTTCATATTCATTCTGAAGGAACATCTCTCCATATGTTACGCCAGGTGCATAGATGATATCCTTGAAATGATCAACTCCCTGCAAAGACATGATGATTCTTTCCAAGCCATACGTGATTTCTACAGCAGGCACGGGCAATGGCTTTCCTCCAGCCTGCTGGAAGTATGTGAACTGGGTCACTTCCATGCCATCAAGCCATACTTCCCATCCAAGGCCCCACGCACCCAGAACAGGACTCTCCCAATTATCTTCCACAAATCGTATATCATGAGAATTCGTATCAATGCCGATGGCCTCAAGAGATTTCAGGTAGAGTTCTTGCGGGTTTCCTGGATCTGGTTTCAAAATAACTTGGAATTGTGTGTGCCTCTGAACTCTATTTGGATTATCACCGTATCTAGAATCATCAGGGCGGATTGAGGGCTCTGCATATGCCACATTCCAAGGTTCAGGACCGAGTACACGTAAGAAGGTGGCGGGATTCATCGTCCCGGCACCCACTTCTGTATTGTGTGGCAGCCAAAGGGCACAGCCAACAGAAGACCAGTACTCTTGCAGTCTCGAGATGACGTCCTGAAACGTCAATGTGCCAGTTTTGACTGTACCATCGACTCTTGTGGATGTATCTACAATGGATTCCGTGCTTGCTGCAGCAGATATCGTGTGTACGCCTCGACTGCTCTGAACGATGGCCCCGAGAGATTGACGACTTCGTATCGCTGCTACATTTCTGATGCATTTATCACTCCATGATACAAAATATCTCTTTGAAGCAATGTCCAGAGGATATTTTCCCAGAGACCCTCTGTTGGTGACCCCACTCGTTCTCATAGCTTTGGCAACCAGAGCAGACGATTTTCGGCACACCAAAGTGGAAAGTCCTTCGAGTGCAGGTCTGTATTGGTTAAATATATGGTTCATAAAAAGAATAGTGTTGATTTAATGGGTACATTGTCATCCGGCGTGTGTATGAGTACCTCTACATTTCTTGCAAGCATGTGCTCTTGAGAATCAGGGTTTTGTATATAATCATCATTTTTCACAGGGAACGCGGAAGAATGTCAATATTTTACAACTCTATTCATCATATTTGTCATACAGTGAGTTTACACAGTGTATCCATTGTTCTCTGTGTCTAGAATACTCTTTGGTTCACTCCATGCATATACCTTTCTATCTTGTTTACTCATCACTTTACCTCCCTCAGCTGCCTCATTCACATCTGCCATGGTCCACGAACGTTTCTTTACTTTAATATTGGCATCAGATCTCCTGCTATCTCTTGTGTAGTACCTCACATCATACACAGTCTCTGGCTCTGAGTAAGGCACTGCTGGCTTGCCGGGGAAGGACCTACACATACAGTCGTTGCGTTGGTAATTGACTGCTACATTATACTTGTGATTGGTGTATATAAAAGTGACATACCCTGGTGATACTGCCCTATATTCGGTAGCACGTGTCAGATGTGTTGCATATTCTGGAGTCGAGACCGGACCGGTGATTTTCCACGGTGCCGTGATTCCAAATCTCTGCAAGAATTTCCCTACAGTCTTGCCTAGACCACTCATCTTGAAAATACTAATTCAAAAATTCACACGGACGTGACACGCGAGCGTCCATCCATACATACTTGTAGAGATTTTTTTCTTACGATAGAATTTTTTCATACTTTAAATATAATTTTTCTGTCCCTTTTCTGAAAACGAAAGTTCTCAGATCTGGACACATATCGCTAGTATATAGTGCTGTAGTATGTCTGTACTACATACCAAAAAGAAAATAGTAAGATAGTCTAACTGTTCATCAGGTGATTGCTCCATCACTGGATCAATCTTTGGTCGTTGTCTGCAACAAAACAACACAGAAGAGGTCTTTCCGGAGAGCAGGAGTAGAATCATCCACATAATGGTACGTAAACTACATGAAATGTCACATACGATTCAATTACTCATGACATGCTGCGGTGTAGGGGGTCTGGCTATCAAAATTAATGTCCTATTTTGGTGACAAAGAAGCCCGTATCCTCGTGCTAGGTCTTGATAATGCTGGTAAAACGACAATTTTATATCGATTGCATGTTGGTGAAGTGGTTCAAACGATTCCAACCATTGGATTCAACGTGGAGACTGTGACGTACAAGAATGTTAAATTCCAAGTGTGGGATCTTGGTGGTCAGACGAGTATCCGCCCATACTGGCGATGCTATTACCCAAATACCCAGGCTATTATCTATGTAGTGGATAGCTGTGATGCGGATAGATTGTCCACGAGTAAAGCTGAATTCCAGGCCATTCTTGGAGAAGAAGAGCTGCAAAAGGCTGTAATATTAGTGTATGCAAACAAGCAGGATTTACCCGGGGCGCTGAGTGAATCTGCTATCGCAGAAGGTTTAGGTTTGACAGATATAAAGAATAGGACTTGGTCTATTTACAAGACGAGTGCTATCAAAGGGGAAGGATTGTTTGAAGGACTGGAGTGGTTGTCTGGTGCTTTAAAGTCTGCGTCATGATGATCTTTTGTTTGTTCATTACACAGGTTGGAATAATACAACATGTAATTTTATCGTATACTTGCATCGTATACAAGCATGCATGTATGCACTGTACTTTGTGAGGTACTTGACATCAACACATGGAGTAGTTGGAGTTGGAGAAGCATCAATGTTATTTTCTCATCCGTTCTTGTTCTCAAAGACTACGTAGTAGCAAAAGTAGTCGTAGTAGTATTCTTTATCGCTAGAAGCTCATTCATCCAGGAAACAGTAGTGTCATTGCTGTACACTACTTGCATCACTATCATTACGTTTCTTTCTTCGTTTTTTCTGCGTTTCTGTTGGAAGATTGTCATTTGAGTTTCCTATTTTCTTCGACAACAAGGCCTGAAGTCGTAGAACTTCCGCCTTGGACGCGGACGCCTCCTTCTCTGCAATCCTCGTACGCTTCTCCAACTGCCTAATAGTCTTGGTAGTTTCCATGGCCCACCCCCGCATGGCAGAGAGATACTGTACCACTTCTACCCTGTGCTTTTTCCATTCTTCATATTTAGCATCGCACCGAGAATCATGATCCCGGAGGGCAGCTGCCTGTGCCAGGTCTAGGACCCAGTCATTCACCAAATCGTGTTGGTGGTTTTCAATGTTAGGGTTTTGACGATACACCTCCTCTGATTTACCTATATGGTGTGGTGTATCACCACCATGTCGGTATTGATGTGGCATCTTCTCTCTACAGACGAGGACTGATCAGTCAACTGACTCGCATGACAGAATTGGTCAAACAACACGTATATGAGGTATGTCTCTCTGAAATCTCGACGTTACGATTCTATATACAAAAGCACAATATTATATATGTTAGTATGACTGTAACAGGTGTCTCATGGTGATAGTAGTGTCCAGTACAATTGTCGCATCTGTCGCTAGGACATATAGTAGGTTCAAACAAACAACTCTATATATCCATATTCATACATACCTATTGATACTATATCTTTAATGTATATATAAAACTATTCAGATGCATGCAATATTGAATATAGATGTGCTACAAAGATATCCAACTCTCCCATGGTGTTGTACACGTGGCATGAGGATCGGATGACGGATTGGAGATTCCTGTCTCTGAAATCCAACAATGTTGAACCTCTCCTACTCACTGATACAGATACTCCTTTGCGTTGTAGATTCTCATATACTGTATCTACAGTATGAGGTGGTTTATGGATGGAGAATGATACGATACCACATAGACCAGACCCACCACACCTGTCCTCTATCTGTATGTCACTCCCAAGTCTGTCTCTGAGTCTACTCCGTAGGTGGGTTGCAAGTTCTTCAATCCTCCTCTGAATCGCATGGATTCCATACGTATTACATTCTTGTACGGCAACTCCTAGGCCAATCTTGGCAGCGTAACTCATTTCGTACTTTTCAAAACGACGCATGGAATGGACCACCTCATACTCAGTCTCTGACAGCCACTGGGCACTGGCAACATCGATTGTGCCCGGTTCAAAGGTCGTCATCACATTCGATGAACAATATAAAAATCCACTTCCTCTAGGAGCTCGTAGAAACTTCCTTCCTGTCCCCGTGAGCATGTCACATTGAATCTGCCGTACGTCAAGGTCCCTTTGACCAATTGATTGGCAAGCATCAAGCAGGTACAGGGCACCATATCTTTTGGCAAGCGCACCTACCGCAGCTGCATCGTATACTTTTCCAGATGACGTGGGTATGTGTGTAATTGAAACAAGCACGGGCCGTGCCTGGTTGTTCTTCAAATATTCTTCCAGAAAATCAAGGTCTATGCACCCATCTGGAGTCTCTGGGATGACAACAATCTCCACGCCCAGCCGTTTCTGTATCTGCAAGTAGGTGAGAAAGTTACTTCCATACTCTGATATAGAAGTAAGAATACACCGTATCGTAAAAGCCAAGCCATACACAACCTGAAGCCAAGCTTCTGTTGCAGATGTCACAATGGCAATCTCTGTGGCATCACAGTTGAGCAGTTTGGCCAGTTCTGTATACGCCACCCCCAGATCATCCTTTTGTGCAGCCTCATACCCACCCAAACGACACTCATCATCCAGGTATTGGTGAACCGCATCGAGAGTATGTGTACTGGGAAGTGAACATCCTGCTGCATTCAGATGGATCCTGGTATCCACGTGCGGAGTCTCGCCACGACTCTCGTCGAGCGATTTCTTCTTCTTTGTTGTTATGATTATGTTTTTCTCTTCTTGTTCCATATATATTTGTATAATATACGTTTTTACAAAAATAATCATCATCATGCATGAAGGTGCTCAAAGTACTCGAGAGTCCTTGCCAGAGCATCTTGCATGGACGTTCTTGGAACATATCCAAGATCTTTCCTTGCCCTTGCACATGAGAATGTCCTATTGACAGATGACACAGCAATTCTAAATGGTGTCAGATCCACGTCGACATTCTTTCCAAAGAGAGTGAGCAATGGAATGACAACATATTGCATGAAATATGCAATAGCCATGATGAGGTGTAATGGTAGATGGATCCTTGGTCGTTGGTACCCAAGACCCTCACAGATATCTCCCATCATTCCCCAGAATGGTCTTGGATCGTCATTTGTGATGAAATACGCCTTGCCACCGCATGAAGCATCAGAGTTCTCAAGGAGAACAGAGGCAGCTAGCATGTGAGCATGTGCTATATTCCCAGCATACGTCCAATCCATCATATTCTTTCCATCCCCGATGATGTATTTTGTTTTTCCTTGTTTCGCCTTGGAGACGATGGATGGGACCGTGAGCTGATCGTATTCCCCAAAAATACCAGAGGGTCTGAGTGCACAGGTGCACAATCCTGTCCCGCCTTGGTGTGCGTCTAGCACCAGTTTTTCACCATCAATCTTTGTTTCTGTATAAAAATCCATTGGTTTGGATGCATACGGCGTGTCTTCATTCACCAGCAGGAGGTCCTTTCCCTCAAATACCACAGATGCTGAGGATGTATATACCAACACCTTCACTCCATGCTCAAGGCACGCATCAATCACATTCTGAGTCCCATCAACATTCACACTCTGCATCAAATCTTTATTATACGCATTCGCCCCCGTCGGAGACGCAGTCGCCGTATGCATGACAACAGATGCCCCTTGTATTGCATCCTTGACATCACCAGACCTCCTCAAATCACATGCTACATACGTGACACCAGGTACAGAATCTTCAGGAATTCTGATATCCATCACCCTGACCTCATCATACAGACCACTCTCCACCAACTGTTCCACAATATGCCTCCCCAGGAAACCTGCCCCACCAGTCACCACCACTGTGGTACCAGAAGAGGCTGTCCCCTCTCGTACCATTTTCCGAGGAGAGCGACGCACCATCCTATTTTCCTCGCCTTTCCTTCAATTTTTCTTCAAGATCTTCAAAAGAATGAGTGGATTCCACAGGAGGGTACTTGACGTATCCCTTGTGATCAATTATACTCTGAAAGCGATCTCGTTGAAACACCACCAGAGCAGTCAAAGAAATCGGAACAGCCAGATATACAGCAAACTTGAATACCTACAATCACAACAGACGAGATTATATGATGGTGATCATCGCCATCGGATACAAAGAGTCTTCTTCTTGTTGTTGTAAAAATACCTACCTCGAGAGAACTAGACATGCCAAATGTCCAACAATTGACAGATGGACAGACAGTTGTTTCACTACAAACTGATGGTCCAACTACAGTTGCAGTGATAGTACGTCTACTAAGAAATGTATAGACTTACAGACGTGTAGTTTGTAATAAAATAATCCTATATAACATGTGACAGTCATCCTGTAAGATATACAGGTTGTAACAACAGCAGATCTAGTTGCTGTTGTGAATCGTTCTAGAGATTCACGAGTCTACTCGAGACAGAACAGAGACAGAACAGAGAGAGATCATGGTATCGATACCATCTGCATCCTATATATAGGATTCGTACCGATGACAGTAGCATGCATGCATCTGATCCATGGGTCCCTGCATACACAAACGTGGTGGTGTGAGTGCAGGCTTGGTATGTCTACATACAATGTAGACAAACAGACGAACAAACACTACAACTATTTCATATATGTAATCCATCTACAATGTACTTGTCATCATCCTATAGTAAACAACAACAGTAATAATGTCCACCAACCAAGACTATTGCATTGTCTGTGCTGAACATGTAGAATTCACTGCGTATGGTCCTTGTGGTCATAAAGATACATGTTCAAAATGTGTGATGCGTCTTAGAACTGTGATAAAGGATGATCGTTGTGTATACTGTCAGCAGCCTTGCTCACGTGTGTTTGTCACTCGTTATGCTGGAGACTATACCAAGTCTCTTTCAAAGGATGATTTTGATCACCTGGAGAGAGAGTATGGTGACTGCTGTATCAAAGAAGCTCAGGCGTACTTTGATGATGCATCTCATTGTGAAGGATTGAAGAGCATGTGTCGATTTTCTCATCCGCTGATTGCGGATGGGAAGAGGTTTACCAGTCTCAAGTCTCTCAAGCAGGAACTCAAGGCTTCACGGAATGCTCAGTTTTGTCCGATATGTTTGGAAGGGAGAAAGGTATTTATTTCAGAACAGCTGTTGTATACGAAGAATCAGCTGAGTAAACACTTGAAACAAGGGGATGATGACGGTCCAATGTCTCGGTCTACTGGGTTCAAAGGTCACCCAGAATGTGCCTACTGCTCAAAGAGGTTTTATGGAGAAAACGAGCAGTATGAACACATGACCCGGGTGCATGAAGAGTGCTTCCTGTGTAAACGGTCGAATCCGCATACACACGTGTATTACCAAAATTATCCTGCTCTTGAGGTACATTTTAAACAGGATCATCACATGTGCCTGCACCAGTCATGCCTGGAACAGAAATTCGTCGTCTTTTCTACAGAACAGGAACTGAAGACTCACATGGCACGGGAACATGGTGGAGATATGTCAAAAGCTGAGAAGAAACAGGCCCTGTCCCTGCCTGTTGGATTTACATATGATAGGGATAGATCTTCCACTGCTGCTGCTGCTGCTGCTGCTGGACTCCCACCAAACGCAATCACCATTGGTGGCGATGCAAATATGCCTTCGAGGTCTCGAAATGCAAGTAGATCACGATTAGAAATAGAAGATCGCATGGCACATGCGCAGATACGTGAGCACTCGAGGTCATCATCCACGAGCGAGATGGCGTTTACAGAGACTGACTTTCCGACAATGATGGCATCTACTGGCATGCCTGCTGTAGGAGGAACATGGGCCGGATCGAGTGCTCCTCATAGGCAACAAGGACGTGCACCTGGCGTGGAAGAGTTTCCTGCCCTTCCGGGGACATCGAAATCTGCCAAACGTAGAGCTGCCAAGAAGAAGAGCTTGGCATCTGTGGTAGGGGTGCAGGGTCAGACCAGAGTCATTCACTCAAACCTTGCAGGTTGTACATCCAACGCAGAGGCATTTCCTGCTCTTGGAAACACAAATGCTTCTCATGAAAATAGTACCACGACGACGACGACGACGACTATTACTGAGAGTATGAGACAGGCAAATGCAAGTCTTGCAGGGAGAATGAAGAGCTGCATAGGAAATGAAAAGAAATACACAGGCTTTAAGGAATCTAGTGCTTCGTGGGCAGCTGGAAAGATGAATACATCCGAATACTACAAGCTCGCCGTGTCCCTTGGATTGTCAGATCTGATACCAGATATCGCAGAAACATGTACCAGCGCAGAAAAGAGGCAAGAACTGCTCCGTGCACATGCAGTTGCATCCAGTTTTGGAAGAGTCACAAAGGAAAAACAGAACGATTCATGGCAATGTTCTATATGTTCCCTCATCAACACGACTTCTACATGTGACGCCTGTGGTACTCCTAAATCTGGGACTCGTACCACCACAGCCAAGCCATCTCGGCATCTTCAAGATGATGAGTTTCCATCCTTGGGTGGACCTCCTTCCATGACACCTGCCTCACAGCAGGGTCCAAGCACCTCGAAAAAGAAAGGAAAGCAGTCACTCTCTGATTTCTATAAGAATACTCAGGTGCATCCTCAGAATGTTTGGAAGAACCCCAATCTCAAGGGAGAATGGGCAAGCAAAGGAGCTGGGCAACTTGCTCAACGAGAGCGTGCCATGAAGGATGCCTACAGTAAGAAATCCTAGTAGGTTATTATTATTATTATTATTTAAATAGACAAGAAACAAACAAACAAAGAGAGAAGAGACATACTCTCTCTCTCTGTCTATTGTTGTTGTTGTGTCACTTTTTTGTCGATCACCACTGAAATGACGAGCACGTTTGCTCCAAGTCCACTGTCTGGAATACGACAGAAGAGTGAATCAGATCATAATTTAGTTGGAGTGGTGGGAGCTCTTGCAGCGATCTGTGAGTTGGAGTCAAAACTTCGACAGGCAATTCAGCACACACATCCAATCTCTACGTCGTTGGACTGGGATTTTGAAACATCTGATAGAGAACGTAAAGCTTTATTATCAATCAGGTACGATGAGCTGATACTGACTGTGACCCGCCATATCTTCTTATTGTTGTGTATCCTCTTTGGGAATCTTTTGGTCAAATACTTTTCACGTTCTTCCTCTGTTGATCTGTAGTCAGCAATTGGAGTACTTGGAAGATAAGTTGAGAGATCTGAGGTTTGTTCCTCCAGACTCTGGGGATCAGAAGAGTGTGTTGCTGGGACAGTTGGATTCTGTTCGACGAGAGCTTGTTGAAGCAGTGTATGCAAATGTAGACAAAGTTGTGTATGCAAAGGATATCCTCAAAGATATTTTAACCTTTGCGTTGGGGGATGATGAAGAAAATGCAATCAACACCCCAAAGCCCAAGGGTTTCAGGCTCGGAGAGTCAACACCCAACAGCAAGAGAACTCCAGCAGTTCCTGATTCCCTCGAAGGAGCAGCTGGTGGGAAACCATGGTCATCATACTCTCCTGAATCATCCAAGGCGGGTAGATCTGTGCAAACTACTCCTGCAACACAATGGACAGATGATGAGTTGAGATCAAACCAGAGGAAATACAGCACATATTCTCGCACTCTCATGGTGAGTGATGAGGACATATATGGACCGAAAGAAACGAAGAAAACGCCTGATACACAGAGGTATGGAGGAACTATCAAAGTGAAGGAATTGCTGGCAAAGGCAGAACAAGGCTTGACTGATGTTGTCACTGCACAGTCTGAGCGTCGGTCTGTTCCTCGTGAACAACAAGACACTGACGATATAGGTATAGGGTCTCCTGTACCTTGGAATGATAGAATAGATGAGAACATGGTGGAAAATACCGGTGGTATTGTAACAACAAAGACGCGATATGCGGCTCCTTGGAAGGGCGAATCAAGGGGCTTGGGCTCGATTAGTCCAGATGCCAAGTTTGGGTCTGGGACAGCAAAGAAACGTGCAGATATCAATGCTGCTAGATTACGATTAGAGTATGAAGCCAATAAAAAGGGTGGTGTTGCAGTCGCTATCGGAAAGATTGCAAGTCTTGTAGTGTTGGTTGGTGGTATTGCAGCTGGTGCCTTGGCCATCACATTGGCAGCAAACCAACCCTCAACCACAAAGACACCAGGAAAGAAGCAGAGGCAGAAGAAGAAAAAGAAAGAGACCAAGCCAATGTATAGAGGAGAAGCAGATGTGTATACGATTATAGAGGATGGGTCAGACGAATCAGTCTATGTGTCTGAAAAGGCAGAGTGGAGTGATGGTGAGCAGGCTCCTGTCATGAATGTTCACAGACCTCCAGCTTCTGAGAACTTTCCCTCAAGTCCTCCAGATGTTACAGTTGCCATGGGATGAAAGAATGTATTTTTATGTGACATAAAGAATTCTATGAGTGGTAGTAAACAAATCACATGTCAAATCCAACACTCTCCCGACCATAGTCTCTATACCTATTGGTGTACATTTCTAATAAATATGCATTTGTTGAATATTGTGAGATAATTGTTGGCGTTGGGCCTCGTCGAACTCCTCCCTCAGGTGGCCTCCTCCTCAAGATACCCTTGGTATCAATCTTTGCAGGTAACCCGTACAGGACCCCATAGACTGTCGATGTCACGTGATCCCTGAGAGAAAACACAAAATCAACATTCCTGGGATCCCTTCCGAATTCACCTACAGAATACTGTATTGCAGCTAAATCAGCTCTATGATGAGACAAACATCGTTCTCTTGTTCGTGTTGCCAATACATCGACGACCAAGAGCAGGAATTCCACCATTCCCTTTTGTGCACCTAGAACAACATGGCCATTAATCAACTTGAGCCGTCCCACCCTCTCTGCCATAGAAGATCCGAAACAGTCTCGCACACCTCTCCATACTTCATCGCATTGCGATACCTTTACAGCGCCAAGTTGAGGACCTCCTTGGAGGGCAAAGACCAGACCTTGCTTGGGAATATATTGCCTGACTGATGTATCTTCAAATGGATACCCTTGGAGAACAACATCCCCTGCTGTCAGTACCAGCGCCACTCCCTTTGTTTCACTCGAATATTGCTGCAAGTATTTTAAAACACTTCTCAAAGACTCTAGAGAAAGCCTTCCAGGCTTTGGAAGTTCTTCATCATCATCTACATCATCTATTTCCCGAGGTCTTTCAATCTGAACCACATCAACATTATAATCCTTCAAGAAGACGCTCATCCCAGGCTCTGAATAAATATAAGGCTCTGTAAACAAGACTATTTGATTTCCTGGTGCATGATACGCCCACGATTGCACAAAAACCGCCACCTTTTCAGCAGTCGTGTTGGTTGCAACTGCCAGCACAAGTCGACCATCATACACCTCCCCTCCGGAACCCATTTTCCCCTGGCCATCCTTTCCTCCTCTACCAATCTGATACACATGTCCTGTCATTCGCATCATCATGTAAAAGATACATAACACCGACAGAATGACCATCCATCGAGTCCGAGACCTCCAAGCGGCATGAAACTCGTGTTCCTGGCGAGAGCCTTGTCTGTGCAACCGAGGCAACAGTCCTTGCTTCGCAGCAAACCTAGAATTCATTCGGCGTGCTTTCTCAGGAATCCTTCTCAACGAAGATCATATTTCAATTTGAAATGTGAAATTAAAGTAGAAAAAGAAATAATCTTTTGCATCGAGTGTATCCGTCGCTGTGCCTTTGTTTGTTTGTTTGTTGAGCAA
>PJEL010000324.1_pt1 | contig 57232 bp, 55 predicted proteins | sample 1853271 | NCBI WGS metagenome assembly PJEL01 (sample SAMN08108733, study PRJNA415343) | Invertebrate metagenome, whole genome shotgun sequencing project. | host: Globobulimina | place: Sweden: Gullmar Fjord | collected 2015-08
CCTTTAGATTTTTTCAATAATGGATAAGAAAGAAGTTGGCTGAGGTGGCAGGATTTGAACCTGCGCATGACGGGATCAAAACCCGTTGCCTTACCGCTTGGCGACACCCCAACTTTTTTTAAAACCGTTTTTTCAAACGGAGCCGAATAATACCTTATGTGCAGAAGAAAGGTTAGTACCTTTCGCAATAAAAGTAGTTAATTCAGCCGGAAGCTTACTTGCAACTTGCGTTGCTTTATTCTCTGAAGCTACGCTTAAGAAAACACAAGCTCCAGTCCCAGTCATCTTAGCAGAACCAAATTTGTTTAGCAAATTCAATGTCTTACCAATTTCAGGGTTGAGTTTCGAGGCAACTAACTGACAGTCATTACGACCTTCGTTTGCTGCTTGTCCCTCAAGTGCGTGGCGCATATTAATGATCTCACTATCCCTTGTCAACTCTTTGTGCGAAAAAATTTCTTTTGTATTTGAATGAGCATTTGGACAGGCGACTAAGAACCAGTTTTCGGCTAAATCGGGCAAGGGGGTCATTTTTTCTCCTACGCCTTCAGCCCAGCAAGCTTGGCCTTTAATGAACACAGGAATATCTGCACCTAGTATTACGCCTAGGTCTGCTAATTCATCGAGTGTTAACTCGAGTTGCCACAATGTATTTAAAGCAAGCATCGTCGTGGCGGCATCAGAGCTTCCACCGCCTAAACCACCGCCCATGGGTAAGATTTTTTTGAGCTCTATGTTTGCGCCACAAGATTTATTGAGCGCACGCGGATGATTTTGCAGGCTACGGGCTGCTTTGATGATTAAGTTATCTTCAAAGTTAACCCCAGCGATTTCTGGGGTTAGAGTCAGTTCATTATCGTGGCGCACTTGGAAGCTGAGCTGATCCCCATAATCTAAAAACTGAAAAATGGTTTGCAGTTCGTGATAACCATCAGTGCGCTGACCAGTGATGTGCAGCATCAGATTAAGTTTTGCGGGGGCGGGTACTGTTAACCAAGCGGAGGATGAGGTGTTCTTATCCACTGAATGTCCACTCTTTTATGACGAAGGTAAATTTTAGTTGGTGGCCACTGATTTTTATGCGACTAGGAAGCCATACGTCGCCTTGGCGCTGATAGCGGGAGAAATTAACCTGCCAGCCATGTTGTATTAAGTCCTCTAACAATCCCATATCATTTTTACTGATTTCTGCCTTGGAGTGCGGGCTGGCTTGTCCTTTAACCCAGTAGCGAATATCCAATACTGGAAACTGCCAACCAAGTTGCTGATACATCAGTTGTTCTGCAGACTCAGCAATAACAGGCTCTTCACCACCAATTGATAGGCTTGCATATTGATTGTTGCCAATCAGGTGGCTTGAACCTTGGCCGAATGGGCCAGATAAAAATAAATCGTATTCATCATTATCTTGAATCCAGGTTAAATACCCCGTCGCGGCTTCTTGCTTGCTAACAACAGAGAGTTTGCCGCGGACTTGCCAAGACTGAATTTGATCGAGTTGAATGTTTAATTCTGAGCTATTTTGTTGCAGGCTAAATAGGCTGCAGCCTTGTAAACTCATGCCTAGTGCGAGCATGAGTATTATAAAAGAAGTCTTCATGGTGCTGATGTGTCTATTTTGAGTCGTTGTTGAGTTTCTTTAATGACAGGGCTTTCAGGATTATTTTCTAGTCCTTCTTGCCAAATTTCTTGTGCTTCATCATTTCTTTTTAATTGCCATAATACTTCACCTAAATGCGCAGCAACTTCGTGATCTGGGAAATCGTTATAGGCGGTTTGTAATAACTTTAATGCTTTATTAAGATCACCTAAGCGGTAATGAATCCAGCCTAAGCTGTCTATAATCGCGGGGTTGTTTGGCGACAGCTGGTTGGCTTGTTCAACCAAGGCTCTGGCTTCTTCGAGTCGGTCCGTTTTGTCCGCTAAGGTATAGCCTAGTGCATTCATTGCCTCGGCGTTATCGGGTTCAAGTTGAATGATTCTTCGCAAGTCCACTTCTAGTTGTTCTAAGTTATCCAGTCTTTGTGCGAGTAAGCCACGGCTGTATAAAAAGTCGATATTATCGGGCTCTTCGTTTAGCGCTAAGTTGGCGACGTTGTACGCTTCTTCAATATCTTTGTCTTCGATGAGCAATTCAATTTCAAATTGCACTAATTCGGTATTGAAATTAGGGTGCTGACTGCGGCTTCGGCTTAAATAATCTCTAGCAGCATGGATGCCTTCTTGCTGCAATAAAATACGCAATGTCTGTAGTTGTGCAGGCAGAAAGTGGCGGCCTTGTTGAACCTGGCCCAAATTGCGCAATGCTCGAGGATAGTCTTGTTGAATTTCAGCGATGCGCGCTAAGTAGAAATACGCCTCGTTCGCCATAGGGCGAGAGAGTGTGAGCGGCATCAGTATTGCGATCGCTTCGTCGTATTCTTGCAGTTCGATATTGAGTAATCCTAGCGATAGACGAATGGATTGATCGTCAGGGAAATGCTGATGCAAGTAGCCAAAAGCGGCACGTGCTTCGCTATAACGCGTTAGCTCAATCAATATACGGGCGCGCAATATGCCAATGCCTTTATGTTTTGGCATGTCGCTATGAAGGTTATCAAGTAGTGCCAGTGCCTCTTCCGTTTTGCCAATATTGTGCAAAGCGCGCGCTTTACTGATGGCCGCTGCGGTATAGTCGGGACGTAATGACAAGGCTTTTTCAAAGCTTAATAAGGCGTCTTCATCGTTTGCTAATTGCAATAAAAGTGTGCCTTGCGCCATCCATAATTGCGGATAGTCGGCATGCTTCTTCGTTAATTGCTCGATTTGTTGCAATAACGCGATCTTGTCTTCGGGGTTTAATGCTTCAGCATTTAAGGCTAAATAATCAAACTGGCTGGCGCCTGCAAGGTCAAATACGATTTCCAAATGTTTTAGCGCGTTTTCAAAATCCCCTTTTACGACCAGTGCTTGTGCTAATACTTGGTGAGCTTGCGCTTCATCGGGGGCATTTTTTACCCAAATCTCGGCGGCACGCAGGGTATAGTTATTAACGCCCATGTATTGCGCAATGTGCGTCGCACGCTCGGCAATGCCTGGATCTTGTGTTTTTTCGGCTTGATCTAAATAGTTTACTAGGGAAATATCAAACTGCTGACGCTGACCAGCCACTTCTGCGACTAATAACGAATACAGGGTCGGAGCAGCGAATGGACGGTCATAAAGGACGGCCGGTACCTGACTGTTATCGCTGATGTGGCGATCTGAATGCTCATCAACCTCCGTCGTATCATCAGACGGCTTGGCGGGGAGCATTGAGCAGGCTGTTATTAAGCTGCTGGCAATTAATAAACTAAAAATACGTACGAGCATATCCATCTTTATCCATCTATTCTGTCAGTAGCATACGCTGAAAGTTAACTAAAAGTCAGGGCTATGTCTTTATTATGGGCTAAATAATGATAGACAATGCAAAGTGGAAAAGATTTCATCATTATTTCCCGTTATACTGTCGCCCTTACAGAACCGCATTATTAATATTGCATCATCTATTTAAGGTCACGTTTAGTTTCAAATGGGTATCTTAGCACTTGGCATTAATCACAAAACAGCCCCTGTGGCGGTGCGTGAGAAAGTTTCGTTTGATCCAGCAACCATGCCGGACGTTCTTCAGCAGGTGTTGCAATCTCTGGCGCCTGTCACGGAAGTATCAATATTATCAACCTGCAACCGTACCGAAATTTATTGTTCTTATAAAGATGATGGTGAAGATGCCGGCGCACAAGCTGGGCTAGCGATCCTTTCTTGGTTGAGCGCACATCACAATATTAATGAGCAAGTTTTACGAGAATCATCGTATACCCATCATGATAATGATGCTGTACAGCACATGATGCGGGTAGCCAGTGGCTTGGATTCTTTAGTTTTGGGTGAGCCTCAAATTTTAGGCCAGTTTAAATCTGCTTTTGCTGTTTCTCAGCAGGCGGGCACAACCGGCAGTAATCTTGGGCGATTATTCCGTCAAACCTTCACGGTCGCCAAAGATGTTAGAACCAATACGGCGATTGGTCAGAACCCCGTTTCTGTGGCTTTTGCTGCGGTGAGTATGGCGAAGCATATTTTTTCTGATTTCAGTAAAAGTACAGCACTCTTAATTGGTGCAGGTGAAACCATTGATCTTGTCGCAAAGCATTTAAAAGATGCAGGCATAAAGCAAATAATTGTTGCTAACCGCACACTGGCACGCGCGCAAAAATTGGCCGAGCAATTTCATGCGGAAGCTGTTTTGTTAGAAGATATTGCTCAAGAGCTTCCTCGAGCTGACATCGTAATCTCTTCTACGGCAAGCCCATTACCTATTTTGGGTAAAGGCACGGTAGAGCGAGCGCTTAAAAAACGCCGCCACTCACCGATCTTCATGGTGGATATTGCGGTTCCTCGAGATATCGAAGAAGAAGTTGGTGATTTAAATGACGTCTTCCTTTATACGGTTGATGATTTAAAAGACATCATCGAAGAAAATGTTAAGTCTCGTCAGGATGCGGCTAAGCAAGCGGAACAATTGATTGTTTCGGGTGTTGAGCGTTTTATGCGAGAATTGCGTTCACTCGACGTTGTTTCAACGGTAACGTCATTGCGTGGGCATGTTGAGTCATTACGTGATGAGTGTTTGACCAAGGCTCGAAAACAGTTAGCCAATGGCGATGATCCGGCTAAAGTACTGCAACAGTTTGCCCATACTTATACCAATAAAATATTGCACACTCCGACTAAGCAAATGCGTCAAGCCGGGGCCGAAGGCCAGCTTGAAGTGATGGATTGGGTACAAGAACTATTTCAACTCTCAAGTAGTGAAGAAACCGATACTAATGAGACTGAGACACAAGAGAAGAAAAAAGCAAAATGAAACAATCATTAGTACATAAGTTGCAACACCTCAGTGAACGATACGAAGAAATCGGTCACTTGCTTGGGGATAATGAAATTATCTCTAACCAAGATAAATTTCGAACTTTATCGAAAGAATACGCTGAACTTGAGCCAGTAGTTCAGGCTTATGAGGCTTTCACTCAAGCACAAGATGATTTGTCTGAAGCAGAAGTGCTTTTAAAAGATGAAGATCCTGAAATGCGTGAAATGGGTCAAGAAGAATTTAAGTCAGCCAAAGCAACTCTTGAGCGCTTAGAAGACGAATTACAAATTCTTCTATTGCCAAAAGATCCAAACGATAGCCGAAACGTAATTTTAGAAATTCGTGCCGGTACCGGTGGTGATGAGGCGGCGATTTTCTCGGGTGACTTATATCGTATGTACTCTCGTTATGCCGAAACCCAAGGCTTTCGTGTTGAAATATTGAGTACTAACTCGGGTGATCATGGCGGTTATAAAGAAATCATCGCGCGTATTTCGGGTACGGATGTTTATTCTCAACTGAAATTCGAATCCGGTGCTCACCGTGTGCAGCGCGTTCCAGAAACAGAATCTCAAGGCCGTGTACATACCTCGGCTTGTACGGTTGTTGTTATGCCTGAAGTTGAAGGCGAAGATGCGATTGAAATCAAAAAAGCAGATTTACGCGTTGATACTTTCCGAGCGTCGGGTTCGGGTGGTCAGCACGTAAACAAAACCGATTCCGCGATTCGCTTAACTCACTTACCAACAGGGTTTGTAGTTGAGTGTCAGGATGAGCGTTCTCAGCATAAGAACCGCGCGAAAGCGATGACCGTTCTTGCGAGTCGAATCAATGATGCTGTTTTACAAAAGCAGCAAGCAGAGCAAGCAGCTGAGCGTAAAAGTTTAGTAGGAAGTGGCGATCGCTCTGAGCGAATTCGTACTTATAACTACCCACAAGGTCGAGTAACTGATCATAGAATCAACCTTACTTTGTATAAGTTAGATGAAGTGATGTCAGGTGATCTGGGCGCGGTGCTGAAACCGTTAATCTCTGAGCATCAGACTGAGCAGCTAACGTCGCTAGGTTCGCAAGATTAGTCCGCTACTCTTGTGTGATTAAAAGAAAGGAATAATGAATGGAACCGATATTATTAGATTCGTGGCCGATTTTATTATTCTTTTCGCTGCTATTAATCGGTTGCTGTATTGGCAGCCTATTAATTGGCAGACGCTTAGGTCTGGAGCTAGGTCGTGAGCAAGGTAAAAAAACAGCGGCTGATGCTAATCAGCAACTGCAGCTAGACAATGCATTATTAAAACAAAAAATGTTGTCGCAACAGCAACACAATCAAGAATTACGTCAGCAAGATCAGCAGCTTTTTAATCAGCAACAGCGCCAGCAAAAGCAAGCTTTTGAAAACCTTTCGCATAAAATATTTGAAGAAAAACAACAGCAGAATAAGCAAGGCCTCGAAACCATTTTGCACCCTTTTAAAGATCAATTAGAAGGCCTGCGTAAAAAAGTCGAAGATGTTCATCTGCACGATGCAAAAGACCGAGCGGTATTAAAAACTCAAATCACTGAACTGCATAGACTCAATCAAAGCATTACCGACGAAGCCAGTGCATTAACCAAAGCCTTACGCGGCGATAAAAAAAGCCAAGGAAATTGGGGCGAATTAGTACTTGAAACCGTACTTGAACGTTCTGGTTTACGTCTGGGTGAAGAGTATGTACGTGAGCAAAATCATAAAGCCGACGATGGCCAAAATTATCGCCCCGATGTGATTATTAATTTACCCGAAGGCAAGCACATTATTGTGGATGCTAAAGTCTCTCTGAATGCTTATAACGATTTTGTGAATGCTGAAGACGAGGGTGCAAAAAAACAATTCTTAAAGCAGCATGCTGATGCCATTCGCACTCATATAAAAACATTATCAGCCAAAGCCTATCAGCAGCTTCCTAACCTACATTCTCCTGATTTTGTATTTATGTTTATGCCGATAGAGCCCGCTTTTATGGTGGCTTTTCAGTATGACGAAACACTGTTTATGGATGCGTTTGATCAGCGGGTCGTGGTTGTGACGCCAACAACCTTGCTTGCCAGTTTACGAACGGTAGAGAGCTTATGGGCGATAGAGCGTCGTGGTAAAAGTGCGGATGAGTTAGCAGAGCAAGCGGGTAAGGTATATGACCGCTTGCGTATTGTTGTTGAAAAAATGGACAAGCTAGGGAATCAGATAAATACCGCACAAAAAACGTACGATGAGGCTTACAGTTCATTGGCGCAAGGCCGCGGTAATCTTGTATCCACCGCGAATCAGTTTGTCGAGCTGGGCGTGCGTATTAAAAAAGAAATCCCCCAGAACATGCCGAAGTGAGTTAACAAATAGCCAGGGCTTAGTGCTTTACGTTAGAATACTCGGCTTAAATCTTCGATCCCCATTTCTATACGATACTGATTAGCATGACTGATAAACCCTCTAATCTCAGCGATAGCGCTCCTTTGAGTTCGACTGACGACATCTATGCCAATAGCGCAGGTGAACAGTTAACGGGCCAGTTTACGTTTGACTCAGCCGTTGCTCGTGTTTTCCCTGATATGATTAAACGCTCTGTCCCTGGCTACGCGGAAACGGTTGCTATGAGTGGGGTTATTGCGGGTGAATATGCCCGTGATAATACCAATCTATATGACCTTGGCTGTTCTTTAGGGGCCGTCACACTGGCGATGCGCCATGGAGTAAAAGCAATAGGCTGCAAGATTTTAGGTGTGGATAACTCTGCGGCTATGATTGAGCAAGCAGGGCATTATCTCGCGTTGGATGAAGGTGGGGTTGATGTTGAATTATCGTGCGCTGATATCACCCAGATCAGCATAGAAAATGCTTCAGTTGTTGCGCTTAATTATGTTCTGCAATTTATTCCCAAAGACCAGCGTTTAGAATTATTAAGCAATATTTCTGCGGGAATTAATGCCGGTGGTGCGTTGATTCTTTCTGAAAAAATTTGTTTTTCAGATGACGAGCAAGCCCTACAAGATAAATTGCATTTAGACTTTAAACGCGCAAATGGTTATAGCGAATTAGAAATCGCTCAAAAGCGCAGCGCCATAGAAAATGTCTTAGTACCAGAAACCGAAGCTGACCACATGGCACGTTTAAAAGAAGCGGGCTTTAGCCGAGTAATACGTTGGTATCAGTGCTTCAACTTTGTTTCTTATTTGGCGATTAAATAAATATTAATGTATGGAAAGATCTGTTATTGAATCGTTGTAGAATAATTATTCAATAATGAATCGTCTGTGAAATTTCTGATTAGTGATTAATAAAGAACTTCAATATGAATGTAGATGTATTCTCTTGGTTTGATGATGTACAAGCCGCCATGGAAGCCGAAGGCAGCTTACTAAAACCTTGGGCAGAAATTTTACCGCAACAGCTGCACAACCTGTTCAATGAAAAGGTTCATGGTGATCAGCAGCGTTGGTTGGATGCATTAGAAAATTTACCCACAGTAGACAACATTACTACTGATTTAAGCAAAGATCGTATTGAGCTTAGCAGTACTCGTATTAGCGAAGAAACTGATGCAGAAATCAAAGCGGGCCTACAGCAGCTAAGCCCATGGCGTAAAGGCCCGTTTCAATTTTTTGATACTCACATTGATACCGAATGGCGCAGTGACTGGAAGTGGCAACGTATTGCCCCTCATCTTGCGCCGTTAGAGGGCCGTACAATATTAGACGTGGGTTGTGGCTCGGGTTATCACATGTGGCGCATGTTGGGGGCGGGTGCACATCGAGTTGTTGGTGTTGATCCATCACGCTTATTTTTGGCTCAATTCCAAGCGTTCAAACAATATGCCCAGCTTGGCCAAGCTAAGGCTTTGAACATCGACCTATTACCCTTGCGTATGGAAGATGTGCCAAGACCACTAAAAGCTTTCGATACGACCTTTTCAATGGGCGTTTTGTATCATAGAAAATCCCCGCTCGATCATATGGCCGAATTAAAAGATACCCTTAAACCGGGTGGTCAGCTGGTGCTGGAAACGTTAGTTATCGAAGGCGAGTTGGGTGAAGTATTGATGCCAGAAGATCGCTACGCACAAATGCGTAATGTCTGGTTTTTACCGAGTTGTGAAACTCTGTTGTTATGGGCACGCCGTGTTGGTTTTAAGAATCCACGTATTGTCGAAAAAAATGTCACGAGTCTGGATGAGCAGCGCTCAACTGATTGGATGCAATATCAGTCGTTAACCGACTTTCTAGACCCCGAAGATAAAACCAAAACCGCAGAAGGTTATCCGGCGCCATTCAGAGCGACGCTTATTGCAGAGGCTTAAATTTCAGCCATTTTACTGTCAAATTGTTCGAATCTGTCATTACTGTCTACACTCAAAGAAGGATCAATTTTTTTTGAGTGAGACCGACATGTCAGAAGTAGAAGAATTAAGTGAAGAGCAGCGAATCAGCGTGCTTGAAAATAAGGTGGGGAAAAACCGCACCATCATCGCTATTGTTGGGCTAACGCTGTTGGTCATATTATCAGTTTCAATTACCGTGCTCATTCTGAAACTCATGCATGTTGATGAACCTTATGTCCCTATTTCAACTTTTGAAGATCAGAAGCTGATTATTCAAGAGCTGAAGACGGATCTGAAAGAACAGCAGAAGTTAATTGCAGCGTTAACGTTAACCTATGATAAAAGCCAAGTAGCGGCTTTTCAGCAAAATATGATTGAGCAAGAACAAAGCTATCAAGAGTTTCTAGCCACTTTACGGGTAGGAATGTACGACCTTGCTAAAATGGTTCAAGGTTCGCGAACCTGGCTAGATGTGTATAACGAATCATTAGAAGATGCTCAGGATTTAAGTAAGCAGCGCGAGAAAAACTTAAAGCGCATCAATACTAAAACTGCGAAGGATTAAGAATCAACCCAGATTTCACGAACAGGCTCTCCAAAATCATCATAAATGATTTTCTTCTTTGGTCGTATTGGTTTATTACTATTCGACTTTAAAGCCGATTTTTTACGTTCATCGACAGCATTTAGGGCATCTGTTAAAGGTGTCCTTTCTTGCTTACCCTGCTGAAAGCCGGTACTGCGCTCGTCGAGCTTGCCATTAATTAAACCACTCATTCCACGTTCATACTCATTCACCGCGCCTCCTTTATTAAGGAACTGCTCAACCTCGCTATCCATTTGTTGGCGGATTTCACGTTTGGTAGGACGTTTAGTCATATAAAGTTAGTCATAAAGTTTGGTTGTAATCGTTATTAGCTTATGGGAATAGTATAGCTAGATAGTTATGTAATAGTTAGCTATTAGCCATCTATTGCCATCTATTAGTTACCTATCAATTCAGTTTACCGTATATTTGTCCCCACATGTAATTAACACAAGTTAGAACGGAAGTCGCTATGCCTAAGCTCAGTCTTTATACCGCCGTGATTGGTATTTTATTTTTATCTGGATGCACCGAAGAGAGTATGAATAAGTTGTCGCGCCAAGCGGATAACTTTTTAGGTGAAGATTTAAAAGTCTCTTATGTTGATGGTGGCACCGTGGTTAAAAGCTGGACTGTAAAGGATGGAAAAATCACCACGGGTAGAGATGAACAGGGGCGGGCAATTGGTTATTATTATTTCTGGAGCATTGAGACGGGCTATGTTCAGTTGCCCATAGAGCGCACCTTAATTGAAGAAATTCAATAATAGAAATCAATAATCACCCATATTAAGCAGTCGCAATAAACGATGAAAGAAAGCTTAAGAAAAAAAATTCAACCTTATGCCGCCCGTATTATTTCTAGTAGTGCGGTGCTGAATGCTAAGCGCTGTCTTGTTGAATATAAAAGACGTTTATTGCAGCAACCTCATCAGGTTGCCATCTATCTGCGTATTAATGATCCTTACAGTTACCTTTTAGTGCAGGTACTGCCTGATCTACAGCGTCGTTTTCAGATTGAAATGCATTTTAAAACCATTCTGCACCTTCGCGATGACATGTATCCTGAAGCTGAAATGTGGCATGACAATGCTTTTATCGATGCCAATCATTTGGCTCACTTGTATGGTTTGAAATTTCCTGCACAAGCGCCTCAGCAAACAGATGCTGCATCGGCAATACAAGCAACTCATAAGTTATTATCACTTGAATCACGGGCCTTAGAAAAAGATTTTGATTGGCAGCAGGTGAATCGTATCTTTGAGCAATATTGGTTTCCACAAGATTGTGATTCGCCAGAGTTTAGTCGTGGTCCTGTTCATCAAGATGAGGCAAAACTTGCACAGCATTTGATCGAGAATGAACAAATCCTCGCTAAACAGGGTCATTATATGAGCGCAATGCTGCATTATAATAGCGAGTGGTATTGGGGGCTTGATCGTCTTGATCATTTAGAGAAGCGATTAAATACCTTAGGGGTTAATGATAGTCGCTACGCAAAAGACGTTGTATTTAATAAAACTTACGTGAATTTTTGCCAGCAGCCTGCAATCGATAAGGTCGCTTTGGGTAAACAGGCATTGGCAGATAAAAAGCTAATAGTGTTTTTTTCAATACGCAGCCCTTATTCGCATATTGGCTTAGAGCAGGCAATCAAGCTGGCTCAGCATTATGACTTAACTTTAGACATTAAGCCTATCCTGCCAATGATTATGCGGGGTTTATCGGTGCCCGATAGCAAGAAGATGTACATTTTTCACGATACTAAACGTGAGGCAAGCAAGCTAGGAATTGATTATGGCTTTGTCGCCGACCCTCTTGGGCGGGGGGTAGAAAATTGTTATTCATTATTTGCTTATGCGCAGAGCCTTGGCTGTGAGCAGTCATTTTTATTGAATTATGCCCGCGGAGTTAATGCTCAAGGGATTCGATCAGAGACCGACAAAGGTCTGAAGCTGATCGTGCAGCGCAGTGGTATGGATTGGGCGCATGCTAAAACATTATTGCAAGATCCTGCGACTCAAACCGCATGGCATCAATGGGCTGAAGATAATCGCCAGCAAATGTTAGCCTTAGGATCTTGGGGGGTTCCTACCTTTCAATACGGTGATTTGGTTTTATGGGGACAAGATCGTTTGGGGTTGATTGAGCAGGCAATCCGAAAAGAGCGCTCTTTGAAATAATAAGTGTTCAAAAAACAAACAAAACTTAGTGGGATACGGGACTTATAACGTCAGAATGTCGATTATTTAAGGAAACTTTCGTTGTTTTAACATTCTGACATAAAACTCCATTACACTTGGCCCCGCATTCAGTAGAATGTTGAGCTAATGACAACAATAAATAGAAGAGATGGTTTTGAAGGCAATCTGGTCCGCTAAAGGGTATATATTAATCGGCTTAATCAGCTACGTGATCTTCGTAGTTTTGACAGCGCCTTTGGAATTTATTTGGCCTAAAATTCAACCCAAGCTAGGTCCATTACCCGTACAGGTAGTGAGTATTAATGGCACCGTTTGGCAAGGGAAGGCACAGCTGAAATCAGCTCAGATTGGATCGGTCAGTGCGAACTGGGATATCCAAGTCAGTGATTTATTCTCTGGTAACCTTACAGCACTGGTCACGATTGAAGGTGAAGAACTGAAGCTGAATGGCCAGGTTAGCAGTGATGGTGATCAGTTAGAAATTAGTGATACTAAAGCATTTATGTCGTCTCGTTACCTAGAGCCTTTATTAAGACAGGGCCGCTCAACACTTAAGGGTGACTTTGAATTAACAGATTTTAATAGCCGAATCTCTATTAACGATAAGCAGGTTCATAGCGCCGATGGCCGCTTAGTCTTTTCGGGGGGGGATATCAGCTTTCCGATTGATGGTAAGAACATTAATTCACAGCTTCCTATGCTCATCGGAAATATCAGTAAACCAGCCGATAATGTCGATTTAGAAATTACAGATACCGAGGGTCAATCAATCGGTACAGGGTTCATACAACCAGATGGTTGGTCGGGCTTAAAAATACGTCGCAGATTGTTAGATTTATTAGGTCAGCAGTGGCCTGCTGATGTTGCTGAAGATGCGATCATTTTTGAAGTATCGCAGAAATTATTATGATCAATCTAGGGAAGGTCATGCTAGGGAAGCTAATGAAAGAAAGCTATAAGATGCAGGAGCTATGTTGTGAGTGAACAACCCGTCGTTCTTTTACCGTGGCAGCGAATTAGCTTAATTTTAGCGAAAACGACGTTTACTTTATTATTAGCCAGCCAGCTTGCAGTAATAACGTGGATGATTTTATCGCCAGCACAATTAGTATTATCTGAACCTAGTCGTGGTAATAGTGCCAATCATGTTCAGCAGAATCCACGCAGCATTGCCGATTGGCATATCTTTGGTGATGCCGTCGTAGAGGTTGTGGAAGTACCTAAAGAGATTAATGCGCCGAAAACACGTTTACGGTTAGAGCTATTGGGCGTTATGGCGGCGAGTAAAACTGAGAATTCTAGCGCGATTATTGCGCCCAAAGGTGGACGAGGTGAAAATTATCGCATTGGTGATGTTGTTCAAGGACGCACTAAATTAGCGGCCGTTCATCAAGATAAAGTTATTTTAGACAGCAACGGAAAGTTAGAAACGCTTAAGTTTGATTTGGCGACGAAGACCAATATTCGTAAATCGTCTCAGCCGACCAGAGCGCAGAAGAAAATCGCCGCCCAAGGCAGTTTAAAAGAGCGATTTAAACGCGTACGAAATGCATCCGACGCCGTTACATTATTGCGTGATGAAGTAAATACAAACCCAGCGGGTGCTTTAAAGCAGCTTGGTTTAGAAACCTCTGCTAATGGTGAAGGTTATAAAGTTTCCAATTCCGGTTCTATGCTAACTCAGTTAGGCTTGCAACCTGGTGATGTAATACTCTCTGTCAATGGACAGACACTTGGCAATCTAGATGACGATCAAATGCTATTGGAGCAAGTAACCAATAGTGGACAAGCCCGCTTAGAGATACAGCGTGGTAATCGTCGTTTTGTTGTTAGCCATACCATTAAATAAGGACTTAATCGGTGTTTAAGCGTTTTTGTAAAATAGCCCTGTTCACAATGTCGATCACCTTCACTGCTGCGCCGTTTATGGCCCATGCTGAAGATCAGAATTGGCAAGTTAATATGAAAGACGCTGATATATCAGCGTTTATCGGTCAAATTGCAGACATTACTGGTAAAAGTTTTGTCATCGACCCGCGGGTAAAAGGCAAGGTCACTGTGGTATCGACAGAGACCATGAATACCGAAGCCGTTTATGAGTTGTTCTTATCCGTACTGAAAGTGCATGGATACGCGGCCGTGCCTGCGGGCGACGTTATTATGGTGGTGCAGCAAAACTCTGTGAAACAACAGGGCGGCGACCTAGAAGCAAAAACCAAAAAACAAAGCCAAGAAATGGTCACTAAAGTGATCACGATTAAAAATACGCCAGCGTTAGATTTGGTGCCTATTTTACGTCCACTCGTCGCTAAATATGGCCATCTTGCCGGGGTAAGATCTGCTAATGCATTAATTATTTCAGATCACGCTTCTAACATTTCTCGTATTGAACAAATTATTGATCGCTTAGACAAATCAGGCAGCGAAGAGCTGGAAGTTATTCAGTTAAAGGAAGCTTGGGTAGGTAACGTTGTGACAATGTTGCAAAGCTTAGATCCTGATAAAGTAGCTCAAGGTAAAGGGGCTAAAAGTGGTGGTACTGGCAGTATTCGAGTCGTTGCCGATGAGCGCAGCAACCGCTTAATTATTAAAGGTGAAAAAACCTCGCGTGAACGTATTCGTAAGCTGATTATGCAGCTGGATAAGCCTTCATATTTCTCGGGCAGCGCGAAAGTGATTCGCTTGAAGTATGCCGATTCTAAAAAATTGGCTGAGCTTATTAAAAACTTGATGTCTGATACCAGTTCAACAGGTGGCAAAGACTCAAATAAAGCGAAAGGCAAAGCGAGTATTTTTGCCGATGAAGAATTAAACGCCTTGGTTATTCGAGCAGAGCCTTCTATCTTAAAAGAAATTAGCGAAATTATTCATGAGCTTGACGTGCGCCGAGCGCAGGTACTGATTGAATCTGCGATTGTTGAAGTCTCTGGGGATGTTACCGATGCGCTAGGTGTTCAATGGGCGGTTGGTGATACCAGTAATCCTGTTGCAGGGACCAACTTTAAAAATGCAGGCCAAGACCTGAATTCTATTGCCAGTGGTATTGCGGCGGGAACGCCTAGTTTGAGTAATGGTTTGACGCTAGGGGGTTATAAAACAACGGGTGGCCAGTTCGATTTTGGGGTGGTGATTCAAGCATTAGAAAGCCAAAGCAATACCAATTTGTTATCAACGCCAAGCATCATGACGTTGGATAACCAAGAAGCTGAAATCATTGTGGGTCAAAACGTTCCGTTCATTACGGGCTCGACCTCTTCTAGCAATAATACCAATCCGTTCACGACCATCACCCGTGAAGACATTGGTGTTACGCTTAAAATTAAGCCACATATTCATGAAGGCAACGAATTACGCTTAGAAGTGGAAGTCAGTGCCGAGTCGGTATCGAATACAACGGTACAAGGTCAGGCGGATTTAATTACCAATAAACGTAAGCTTAAAACCATGATTTTAGCCGCCGATAAAGAAACCATTGTATTGGGTGGCTTAATCAGCGATGACATTACTGAGACGGAAAGTAAGGTGCCGTTTTTAGGCGATATTCCAGGCTTAGGTTGGTTATTTAAAAGTAAAAGTACTCAGCATATTAAGCGTAACTTGATGGTATTTTTACGTCCGACCATTGTATTAGAAAAACAAAAAGCGGTTGAGTTAACCAATGATAAGTTTGAAGGTGTTTGGGAATTTGAAATATCGGGTGAACTGAGCGAAGAGTCTGTTGATGTTCGTATGAATCGATTGTTCCAAGGGTCGCGACGTTAATCGATTCAATATATTATCAGAGTTAATAAGAAGGCCAGTTTGTACTGGCCTTTTTTATGTTCGTTATTTCTATCTGTACTAAATCCGTACTAAATCGTTATCAAAGCACTGCTAAAGCACGTCGATATTCATCTGCTCTAATAAATCGACCAAGGCAATCAGTGGCAGACCTACTAATGTATTTGGGTCTCTACCTTCTAATGCACTGAAAAGACGAATACCGATACCTTCTGATTTAAAGCTGCCTGCACAATCAAGTGGCATTTCTTGCTCTATGTAACGGCGAATTTGAGCTTCGGTCAGTTCGCGGAAATGAACGGTAAAAGGCTCAACAAGGGACAGCAGTTTTCCTGTGCGGCTATTTAAGCAGCATAAACCTGTCAGAAAGGTTACTTGTTTGCCACTGCAATCCGTCAGTTGTTGTACTGCATTCTCAATGGTATGAGGTTTACCTAAAATGTGTTGTTTACCATCAACGTCGTCTTGTATTTTTAGGACGGCGCATTGATCACTGCCGATAATAATATGATTAGAAAATTCAATTTGTAATGCTTTTGCCTTTTCGATGGCGAGCCGTTCAACGTATTGTCGAGGATCTTCGTTGAGTTGAATTGATTCGTCGATTTCAGGGCTAGCACATTCAAAGGGCAGCTGTAATTTCTCTAACAGTTGTCTGCGATAGGTAGAACTTGAGGCAAGCAAGATGGGTAAGGACATAATGTGGCTGCTTATAAATAATGGTTAAATAACAAGCAAAAAAAAGGAGCCTAGGCTCCTTTCTTTGTATTATCAATTTTCATCAATAATGCGAGTAACTGATCACTTACGCTAGGTTAGCGTTAGCGAATTCCCAGTTAACTAAAGCCCAGAAACCTTTAAGGTAATCAGGACGTACATTGCGGTAATCAATGTAATAAGCGTGTTCCCACAAATCAACAGTAAGAAGCGGTGTAACACCTTCTTCAGTGATTGGCGTGCCAGCGTTAGACGTATTAACGATGTCTAAAGAACCGTCAGCTAGTTGAACCAACCAAGTCCAGCTAGAACCGAAGTTGTTAACGGCTTTGTCGTTTAGTTTTTCTTTCATTGCTTCGAAAGAACCAAAAGAAGCGTTGATCGCATCTGCGATAGCGCCCGTTGGCTCGCCGCCGCCGTTAGGGCTTAAGCTGTTCCAGTAGAACGTATGGTTCCAGATTTGTGCTGCGTTATTGAAAACACCACCAGTAGAAGTCTTAACGATTTCTTCTAGAGATTTGTTTTCATCAGCAGTACCACCGATAAGACCATTCAACTTAACAACGTAAGTATTGTGGTGCTTGCCATAGTGAAATGACAAAGTTTCTGCAGAAATGTGTGGCTCTAATGCATCTTGTGCATAAGGCAATGCTGGTAATTCAAACGCCATGTTGTCTCTCCAATATTAGCTGAGTGATACGGAGGTTTTTACAAGGTTCAATGGGAGCTGAAGCCTCTCTTCCGTAATCTGAGGTGAATAATAGCATACCTTAAATTATCCGCTACGCATGTAAAATGTGTGGTTTTAGTTTAACCAGCATATCCGCTATACTAGCGGCAGTTTAATGCCTAGGAATTTCAGCTTAGAATTGAACCGGTGTTAATAACTATAACAACGAAATATATTTGGGGATAACAGGCTATTATGTCGAACGAACAAGAACCAATGCCTAAAATGCAGGCCTCACAAGACGATATTGCATTGCGTCAAAAGCAGCTACAACAACGTCGAATGGCCGCTCAACGCGCAGCTAAAACTCGCCCTGAATCTGCAGATCAAGTTATTACACCCGCGCCAAAGCAAACAATTGCCATCGTGGCTTTGGTATTAACCCTAGCGATTGCTGCTTTTGCGGGTTTCTTATTCATGCAGTTGCAAGAAGCAACCGCTCAATTGAAAAAAGCGGAAGGCATTTTAAATGGCCACGCGACTAATTTAACAACACTGAATGATAAGCTGTCTGCGTCAGATGAAAACTCCAATCTATCCGTCGATGCTTTACGTATTTTATTGAAAGATAACAGCAAAGAGATTCGTAAACTTTGGGATCTATCGAATAAAACCAATAAACCTAATATTGCTAAAAACAAACAATCTATCGGCGCACTTAAATCTTCTGTGGCTAAAGTCGATAAAAAAGTTGATCAAAAAGTAGGCTCTGCAAATACGAATATTAGTGGTAATAAAAAGAGCATTGCTTCATTGCAAGCCAGTTTGACGAATAGCCAGAAAAGCTTAGAAGCTAAAATGGCTGAGGTGAAAGCTTCAGTCAGTGCTCTGCCTGTTGAAACTGAAAAACGTATTGGCAATAACGAGCAATCTATTCGTTCAATTGATGCAACGCGCAAAAAATTAAATAGCTCAATGGCTGAAGTTGAGTCTCAGTTTAATGAGATGAAACTAGAAATTGAGGACATTCAAATTCGTCTAGATCGTATGCAAAATGCGATGACAGGTACGTTGTAAGTTTGTCTATTATCGAACTTGAAGCTAGGTTGCTGCAGGCATCGCAGCAACCATTATTAGCGTATTCAGATATTGAAATATTTCGTCAAAAGATGGCCACGGCTTTTGCGGCTAATGCTTCAATAACGAGCAACCTTCAGCACAGCGCTTTCTTATTAGGCGCACAATCTGCCACACCTGGCATGGCATTTCTATCGGGTTATCAATCGGCCCTTCGATGCTTAGACCCACAATGCCCAACTGATCAATTTGCCGCTTTTTGTGTATCCGAAAAAGGTATTAAAAAACCGTGGGATATGGAAACTCATCTGCAATTATCGGCGTCGGGTTGGCGGCTTAATGGTCGCAAAGGTTTTGTGATGCTCTTGCCCGATAAGATTGATCGTTTATACGTTGTTGCTAAGGGTGATAATGACTCTTTAAATTGTGTTCGCCTAGCCGCTGCAGCAAAGGGCGTATCCGTTGCAGAATCGTTGAATGCCCCTTTTATTCAAGACATTCCTCACGCGGGGATTGTATTTGATGAAGTTATGATTGCTGACAACGATCTATTAACGACCGACGCTCATCAACAGGCAAATAAACCTTTTCGCTACTGGGAAGATATTCACGTGGCGATCGCTATGTCGGCTTGGATGTTAAGGCATTTAACTGAAGATTCAGCATTTTTAGTTAATAAAGAGTTAATGCTAACGCTTATCTGTGAGTTAATTGCATGTTTTGAGCAGCAGTCTCATTATTATTCACTGGCGGGCTTAGATGCGCTAGATGAATGTCATCAGCTACTTGATAAACTGTCTGAGAATTTGCCGGATGAAGCACTAAGTATCTGGAAAAAAGATCGCTTATTATTGCAAATGGGCTTAACAATCCGCCATCAAATCCGCTTAAAACTGACTCAAAATATCGCCTCGAATTAGCGTGCGATGACGTTGGTCGTAATGTTCGGTGATGATACATTCGGATTGCCGATTACTGGCAGTGTCGTTTGAATTTGAGCTGGCTGGTTATCAACTAATTCTTCACTATAGCTATTCCGCTCATCGATGGGGGCATCATTCAATGGAATGTTTGCCACAGAAACCGAATTGCCATCGCGACTTTTAATACTGGCACTGCCCATTTCTTGATTGAGCAGGCGCGGAATATTAAGGCTCTGTGTGGTTGAACGGTTGTAGCGCTTAGCACGGCTATAATCGTAATGATGTGGCCGCTTTTTTGCTTCTTTTATCGCGGTGAAAATATCATCCGCGTAGTATTCGTCATGAGGATTAATGGCCCACGAACTGGCTGAAATAATTAAAGCAAATAGGGTGGCTGTTGCACGTAATAACATAGCAGCTCCGTCATTGTCTAAGGCGTTTCATAAGCTGTTGATGTGGCCGATGAACGAATGTCACTGGCGCTGCCGCTAAAGGCATCCCCGCGATATTGAATACGATCAACTCGGTATATCGTCGGTTCTAATTGGTTTACATCAACCGGTGGTTGAATGGCAATAGTGACCTCATTGGTCTGCTTATCCGTTAGAATTTCCATCTCATTTTTATCTTTCTCGCTGACTTTCGCTTCAACTTCTGACAGCTCTAAAGGAGATTTACGCTCAGGTGCGACGTCGCCAGGGCCGGCAGCGGTTGCATCTAAGGCGCCATCAACAATCTCTGTCGACATTTCTTGATTTAACAGCTTGGGAAAAGCAAAGCTTTTAGACGTAGTGCGATTATGCCAGCGGTTGCCAACATGCGTATCCATGGCGGGTTTTTCTTCTGCATCCTTGACGGCGATGTCTAAATCATCGGTATAATACAGATTGTCATTTGCCTGAACAAATGCGTGAAGACCCGCGGCAATAAGCGCCAAAGTCGTGATGAAAAATGGGGCTTTCATGAGCAAAATCCCTTCACTGTTGTTTTTTGTTATTTTTTGTTATGCATGGCATCATACAAGTCACAATCTAATGATGCAAATGATCCCGCTGATTACAGGAAATAATAATGATAAGAATAGGATTATTGATGTTAATGGTCGTTCTACTACCTGGGTGTACCATTTACCACGCTATTGGTGATGATCTCGGTAGCTACGTAGCGCCGCCTACGGGCCAAGATTTTAAACCGGTTGGCCATCGTTGGGATTACAAACATACCGCGCTGATTTATGTCTATCGTCCTGGTACTACATGGTCTAACGATGAGCTAGAAACCCCTAGTTTTTATATGAACGATGAGCGTTTGTTCAATATTAAAGGCGGAAGCTATACTTGGTATGAGTTAGAGCCTGGTGAGCATGAGATTATTATTCGTCGCCCATTAATGGGATTATCGGGTATTAAATTTTCTGAAGACGTAGGTTTTACCCTAAAGGAAGTTTCCCAGCTAGAGCTGAATGCTGAAGTAGGTAGAGTCTACTATTTACGTTATTCAGAAGTGGACCAAGATGCCGCTTTATTTAAAGATATGACGTTCAATAAAAACCCTTTAGCGGTAGTGACTCCTGATGTGGCATTAACAGAAATTCAACAAACAAAAATGTTGGATAAAGGTCGTGGTTTAATCGCGGTGAAAGTTGACGAAGAGGCACTGCAATTAGCAGAAGCGCAGCGTCTAGAAGACGCTGAGAAATTAAAAGAGATAGAATCTGATAGCGAAGGCAGTTGGAATCCTTTCTAACGGGATTCGTTTCTAAAATGGCTTTAGCCTGACGCTCCGTTTTAATTGAGTTACAATAAGCTATAACCTAATACCCGCCTCCCAGTGGGTATTGTTTTTTAGAGAGCTGGTTTTATAGCGCTAATAACTTGATGAGGACGTGACCCATGGCAAATGCCGTCACAGTTGTTCGCCAAGATGATCTGATTGAGAGCATCGCGGACGCACTGCAATATATTTCGTATTACCACCCCAAAGACTTCATCGACGCTGTTCATGAAGCTTATCTAAAAGAAGAATCGAAAGCGGCTAAAGATGCCATGGCTCAGATTCTAATTAACTCCCGCATGTGTGCTCAAGGCCACCGCCCGATTTGCCAAGATACCGGTATTGTTACCGTATTCTTAGAAATTGGTATGGATGTGCGTTTTGAAGATGCGACGATGGGCATCGAAGACATCGCAAATGAAGGTGTTCGTCGTGCGTATTTGCATCCAGACAACGTCTTACGTGCGTCTGTTCTTGCTGATCCTGATGGCGCACGTCGCAATACTAAAGATAATACTCCTGCGGTTATTCACGTTAAATTAGTCCCGGGTAATACCGTAGACGTTCATGTTGCAGCAAAAGGCGGCGGTTCTGAAGCTAAGTCTAAATTTGCTATGTTGAATCCATCGGATTCTGTGGTTGATTGGGTATTAGAGCAAATTCCAAAAATGGGCGCCGGCTGGTGTCCACCAGGTATGTTAGGCATAGGCATCGGCGGTACCGCTGAAAAAGCCATGATGATTGCTAAAGAAGCGCTATTAGAGCCTGTGAACATTCAAGAGCTGCAAGCTCGTGGTGCTGAAACCCGCGCTGAAGAAATACGTTTAGAATTGTTTGATAAAGTGAACAAACTCGGTATTGGCGCACAAGGTCTTGGTGGCTTAACAACGGTTGTTGATATTAAAGTTGCTGACTTCCCAACGCACGCTGCTAATAAGCCTGTTGCGATTATTCCAAACTGTGCAGCGACTCGTCACGCACATTTCGTACTAGACGGTAGTGGCCCCGCTGCATTGCCTGCGCCTAAGCTCGAAGATTGGCCTGAAATCACTTGGGAAGTTGGTGATGGTGTTCGTCGCGTGAATATGAACGACATCACACCAGAAATGGTTAAAGACTGGCAGCCAGGTGAAACCGTATTACTATCAGGCAAGATGCTGACTGGCCGTGATGCGGCACACAAGCGCATGGTTGATATGATTAGCAAAGGCGAAGAGCTTCCTGTTGATTTAAAAGGTCGCTTCATCTATTACGTAGGTCCTGTTGATCCCGTTCGTGAAGAAGTTGTAGGTCCTGCTGGCCCAACGACGGCTACTCGTATGGATAAGTTTACCCGTACGGTATTAGAAGAAACGGGCTTATTAGGCATGATCGGTAAAGCCGAACGTGGCCCAATGGCAATTGAAGCGATTCGTGATAACGAAGCGGTTTATTTAATGGCTGTTGGTGGTGCTGCTTACCTAGTATCACAAGCAATTAAAGGCGCTGAAGTTGTCGGTTTTGCTGACTTAGGTATGGAAGCCATTTACGAATTTGATGTGGTTGATATGCCAGTAACGGTTGCTGTTGACTCTCGCGGTTCGTCTGTACACATTACAGGCCCACAAGAGTGGAAAGCGAAGATTGCGGCTAAGCAAATTGATTAAGTAAAAAACGTTGTTTTAAAAAGCTGATGTTGTATTTCCATAATAATGGAAATACTGCATTGGCTTTTTTTATGCCTAAAATTTGCCTTCTAATCTTGGTCTTTTAGATGTCATTAAAGTGTAATTTCTTTCTATTAATCTGCCCACTCAACTAATTATTAAATAAATAATTGAGAGAGAATTGGATTATGAAACTCCTTCAAAAGAACAAATTAGGTAAAGCCATATTGCTCGCCATGACCGCGAGTATGTTGGTTGCTTGTGGTGGCGAAGACGGTAAAGATGGTGCTAATGGTAAAGATGCGGCCAATTCTGGAGATAATGTATCACCCGTTGATCCTACAGATGATAATGCCAGTGGTATTCCAGTAATCAATCCTGCCAGCCTTGTTTTTAGTGGTGTAAAGGCACCAAAAACAGACGCTGAAAAACGTATTATTTTAGCATCTGACGTTTTAATTGACGGCAAGGTTTATGGTGGCGCTTATAAAACATTAGTACGCTCAGGCGATGATGTAAATGGTATATATTTTGGTCAGTTAATTGATAAGTCTGGCAGTGTATTAAAAGCCGACGATGGCTCTATCAAAATTTCAGACTCCAATGAGTTCACCTCACTATTGCCGATTGGGAATAAATTATTTTCAGTTTCTCAATTTGAAAGTAAGCCAGGTGCTATGTTCTTGATGGAATTAAATCAAGATAAAAGCAATGGTGAACTTAGTGTTAAAAATATGAGCCAAATCGATCAGTCTGAAGTTGATGGTGGTTGGGTACATTGTGCCGCGTCAGTGACGCCATGGACGACGCACTTAGCATCGGAAGAGTATGAGCCTAATGCGCGTTCTTTGGTAACCGGTGCTGATGCACAATTAGATGGTTATACTAAAGGCATGTTGGATTATTACACTGATATCAATCAATGGAATCCTTATTATTATGGCTGGAACATTGAAGTTGCGGTAACAGAAAATGCAGACGTTACCAGTACTAAGCATTATGCCATGGGACGTTTAGCGTTCGAATTGTCTTATGTGATGCCTGATAATAAAACGGCTTATATGACCGACGATGGCACCAATGTTGGCTTGTATATGTTTGTTGCAGACACGGCTAAAGATCTTAGTGCCGGAACAATATACGCTGCTAAGTGGAATCAAACGTCAGCCGAAGGCATTGGCGCAGCAACCTTAGAATGGATTTCTTTGGGCCATGCAGCGGATGCAGAAATTAAAGATCATGTGAAAGGAAGTAATGGTAAAAGTGTTGCTACTTTTGCGGATATATTTACCACCGCAGATCCTGTTGGTTCTTCGTGCCCCGATACGTTCACAGCAATCAATGCTGGTGGTAAAGGCCTTGAGTGTTTGAAAGTAAATGATGGTATGGAAACAGTCGCTTCTCGCTTAGAAACGCGTCGTTATGCGGCCATGTTAGGCGCAACGACTGAGTTCAGAAAAGAAGAAGGCGTTACATTTGATGCTAAGCGCAACAAGTTATACGTTGCGATGTCTTCAGTTGAAAAAGGCATGATGGACGATGACGCTTCAAATGATTTTGGTGGACCAAATCATATTGCACTGACTGAGAAAAATAAATGTGGTGGTGTTTATGAATTAGATCTTGCTGCTGATACAGGTATTGGGTCTGAATTTGTAGCGCAAAATATGAAAGGTCTAATCGCTGGTCGTCCAGTCGATGGCAGTGGTTATGGTGCGACAACAGAACCACAAGCACTCGGTTATGAAAATGGTAACAAGTGTCATATCGATGGTTTATCAAATCCAGACAACGTTACGTATATGTCGGGCTACGATAAATTAATTGTGGGTGAAGATACTGGTTCTGGTCATCAGAACGATGTGATTTGGGCTTATGATTTTGCACAAAAAGATCTTGTTCGAATTCAGACAACACCTTATGGTGCTGAAACAACGTCTCCATACTGGTACCCTAATATCAATGGTTGGGCTTATATGATGTCAGTTGTTCAGCATCCTTATGGCGAGTCTGATCGTGATGAAAATACAGGCGCAGGCGAAGCGCGCGCTTATACGGGTTATGTTGGTCCTTTCCCCGCTGTAAACTAATCGTAATATTTGCACGTTAATATTTAAAGGGTGGCATTAGCCACCCTTTTTTTATTGGAAACGAGTGAATTATGCTGCGTATTATTCTTTCTTGCTGTGTGATGATGTGTCTTGTTGCGTGTGACTCTTCTCAACCTAAAAACTTGAACTCTGAAAATTTAAGATTTGAGAGCGATGAATTAACAAGTGACGTACTAAAAAATCCTACCGCTTATATCCCCCCTCAGTGCTATACAAAAACGACCGCAGAAGATGGTGCTGTTCATAATCCTTGTTATGTTTGTCATACCGAAAGTAAAGCACCCAATTTTTTAAATGATATCGATGTTCAGCAAGAGCTTGTATTTCCCGAGCCAGGAGCAATCAACCGTTGGCATAATATGTTTAAAGATAATAGTAAAAAAGTAGCAGAAATAACCGATGAATTTATTCTTAATTATGTACGCCAAGATAATTATCAAACCAATAGTGGCCGCATAATCCTAGCCGATACATTAAATGCAGTACCCGCAGCATGGGATAGAAATGAAAATGGCGAATGGGATGGTTTTATTCCTGATAGTTATTATAACTTCAATGAAAAAGGATTTGATGTGGCTCCAGATGGCAAGCTAACAGGCTGGCGTGTCTTTGCTTATTATCCTTTTTTAGGCACGTTTATGCCAGTTAATGGCTCAACCGATGACGTGATGATTCGTTTGCCCGAAGTTTTTAGAAAAGATGAGAAAGGCCTTTTTAATCAAAATATTTATGAGCTTAACTTATCGATTATTGAATCTCTATTAAAGCAAAAAGACATCACCATACCAGAAGTAGACGAAAATTTTTATAATGTTGATTTGAATAAAGATGGCAAGTTGTCTCGTACTAATACGATTCGTTTTGCTTGGGCACCTAATGACAATATTTATATGAGTTACGTTGGACTGGCAAAAACAAAATTAGAAAAAAATGAAGTGAAATTAGCCGCTGGCCTCTTTCCGGTTGGAACCGAATTTTTACATAGCGTACGTTATATCGATGCCCAAAATGGTAAAACGGCTATGGCGAGTCGCATGAAAGAATTACGCTATGCACGTAAAGACAACTGGCGCAATTATTATCAATTAGAACGTATTGCTACCCAAGAAGTTAAAGAGCGACATGACTTTCCTGATAGAACAAAAAAAGTGCTTGGCAATATGGAAGTTGGCTTAACGGTGCCGCAAGGTTGGACCTATCAAGGGTTTATTGAAGATAAGCAAGGCGATCTTAGGCCACAGTCTTATGAAGAAAGCTATTTTTGTATTGGTTGCCATAGTGGAACAGGGGCAACTGCAGATACGACATTTTCATTTTCGCGTAAATTCGATAACAAAAGTTTTAAGCAAGGCTGGTACAGCTGGCTTGAAAAAGATTTGTCTGGCATATCAGATCCATTACGCAATGATGGTCTGGGAGAATATGGGTACTATTTAACGCATAACCCAAGTGGTAATGAATATCGTAATAATCATGCTGTTAAGAACAAGTTTTATGATAAACAGGGTGAGAAAAAAACGTCGGTCTTTAAAGCATTAGAAACGGATATCAGCACCTTGTTGATGCCTGAAGTAGAGCATGCCTTATTGATGAATAAAGCCTACAAAGTCATTGTGGATGAACAAAGTTATCGTCATGGTCGAGATGGGCACGTAAAAGAAATTGTTAATATTCATAAAGAGGTTGAGTTGGGTCAGGATACTGGAATTGTTAATGTACTTAATTTTCATTAATTCATACATAGACTGAGTCAATAGAGATTTTTTATGATTAATCTGGATGTGTTATTAGAATTTATTTTAGCCTGCCTGATTATGGGATGTGGTATTGGGGCTGATGTCGCCATTGCGACATTCGTTAGGGCTCAGCAATTGAATAAGCAAAACCAAACGGGCTATTGGATTTGCGGCGTGACGTTTACTCATACTGTATTTCCAATGTTTGGGTATCTTTTAGCGTATTTTAGTATTCAATCCATGCCACTATTAACCCCGATCATTGGCTTATTCGCTTTTTCGTTTATTGCTTACTTTTTATGGCAAGAACTGAAGGGGTATTTGCACGCGGATGAGGGGGAACAAGACCATTGTCAATCACTGGTTACCTTTGCATTAATTTTAGCCGTCAGTTGGGATGCTTTGTGGTCAGGGCCTGCTAAATCTGCACAAGTAATGAATTGGCCGAATGAACTTGTGTGGCTATCATTTTTAGTGGTTGGGTTTATTGTCGCACTGTGTGCTTATATCGGGCTGCTGTTTGCTAAAAAATTCAATCAAGTAAGTTCTGAATTCTCGATCTTTATTGTCTTGGGTTTATGGGTTCAATATTCGGTGATAGCGTACTTTGGCTTTTTGGCCTTAATACGCTATACCTTGTCGATCATGGTAAGTGGCTGGCAAGTCTTTCTACTTTCATCAATAATGATTGCCATTATAATGATGTTTCTATTTATTAAAAACGAAAAAACTCCGCTCAGCCAAAACAGTATTATTTAACGATTTCATAACATGGAATGTAATTTCCATTAATCTTCATGCGCCCTTGATTCGCCATGCTGGTCAATAGATCGTCCATCGCATGCATAATGTCAGCATCGCCGTTAATCTGAAAGACACCGTGCTTTTTAACCGCCATCACACCATCTTCTTTTACATTACCCGCAACAATGCCTGAAAATGCTCGACGTAAATTCGCGGCTAGTTCATGAATTGGCATGGATTTAGATATTTCGAGGGATGCCATGTTTTGGTGGTTAGGTTCAAAAGGCAGTTGAAAGCTTTTTTCAATAGTAATGCCCCAGTTATAAAAAAATGCATCATTACTGGCTTTTCGATACGCTAAAACATCCGCTAAGCCTGACTTCATTTTCTTAGCAACTTTAACGGGATCATCAATCACAATGTCGTAACGATGCTGAGCTTTTTTACCCAGTGTTAAACCGATAAAGTCATTTACTTTATCAAAATAGTCTTCGCTACCTGCAGGGCCTGTCAAAATAACGGGGAACGGAATATCAATATTATCTGGGTGTAATAGAATACCTAATAAATAAAGAATCTCTTCGAGTGTTCCTGGGCCGCCAGGGAAAATAATAATACCGTGGGCTAAACGAATAAAACTTTCTAGGCGCTTTTCGATATCCGGTAAAATAACCAATTCATTCACGATCGGATTGGGGGCTTCGGCGGCAATAATCCCAGGTTCTGTTATACCAATATAGCGGCCTGTTTTAATGTGCTGCTTTGCGTGACCAATGGTTGCACCTTTCATTGGGCCTTTCATCGCTCCTGGGCCACAACCTGTGCCAACATCTAAGCCGCGCAATCCTAATTCATAGCCAATTTTTTTGCTGTAGTTGTACTCTTCCCGAGGGATAGAGTGACCTCCCCAGCAAACGACTAAGCGTGGTAAATAATCAGGCTGTAAAATGTTCGCATTTCTTAGAATGTGAAAGGTCGCATTAGTAATATCTTCACTTTCATTTAAGTTAAAGCGTTGGCTGCTGATCACGGAATCTTCGGTATAAAGAATGTCTCTGAGTACAGAAAATAAGTGCTCACGAATCCCTTTGATGATTTCACCATCAACAAAAGCATGAGAGGGGGCGCCTTTAACATCAAGAGTGATGCCTCGGTCTTCTTGATTAACGCGGATATCAAAATCACGAAACTGTTCGATTGATGATAAATAATCGTCAGAGTTACTGCCACAATTTAATACTGCAAACGCACAGCGACGAAACAGTTCATAGGTCTTACTGTTGATGTCGCATATTTGTGATACTTCGTGTTTTGATAAAACGCGCAAGTTCTTTTTGGGTGTTATGTGTGCATTAATCGTATGCATGTTAAATCCTTCTGGTTGCATGTTACACAGTTGCTAAGCTGAGCCTAGATTCTAAGCCCATAACTCTAAAGAGCCATAATGACTGACTGTTTTTATAATATCAGTACGGGTAACTATGCCTAGCAGTTCATGTTCATCTGAAATAATGGGGAGTGCGCCAAGGTCATATTCATAGAGTGTTCGAGTTGCTTGGCGAATATCGGTATCGGGAGAAAAGCAAAATACTTGCTGAGTCGCAAATTCCATAATGTTTTTCTGGTTAATGTTTTCTTGGGCGGCAGGCCCTTGTAAAATATCTCGTTCGGATAGCATGGCTAAAACAGTATTATTTTCATCGGTAATGGGAATGTGTTGAAAACCATGGCGTTGAAAAAGCTCCCAAGCATCGGCAACCGTAGCGTTGGGGTATAGGCTAATAACGTCGGTAGACATAATATCGGATACTAGAAAAACTTGGCTAGGTTCTTTTTCTGCCTGACGGTGTTTTTGGGCGCTATAGGGATCAGGGTAAAGCGGGTTATCAGCATGACTTTGCTGGGTTTGAGGTTCGTCTTGTGAGAAGTCATGGTATTGATCAATCGCAGAGCTATTCTTTGTTGATTGAACTTTAATAGACCCGCGTGGGTCTGTTTTTTGTGGCGTGATAATACGCCTTCCCATGTCTACAACGATCAGTGCCAACTTGATTTCCTATTTTAAGATATACAAATTACTACTTTTCACTACTTTCTTCATAAGACCACTATCTATATTCTAGTGCAAGCTTAATGGCCCTAGTCAGATTGATCAGTATGACCGATAATGTCGTTAAATAGTTCGTGCGTTATCGCCCCGTAAAAATAGTGCTTATCAAATACAGTACTTAGAATGTATCGAGTAATCAATGGAACAAGTTTATAGATTAACCATATCCTGCCCAGATGGCGTAGGCATTGTGGCAAAAGTAGGGGAGTTTGTATCCTCTCAAGGTGGTTGGATTATTGAGGCTAACCATTACGCTGATCCAGTGAGTGGCTGGTTTTTTATGCGTCATTGCATTAAAGCTAACTCTTTGCCGTTTGGCTTAGAAGAGTTCAAAGAAAAGTTCGCCCCAATTGCGGCTGAATTTGGCATGGATTGGCAAATCAATGACAGTGCGCAAGCGAAAAAAATCATTTTAATGGTGAGTAAAGAAAGCCACTGTTTGAGTGATTTATTACATCGAGTGCACAGTAAAGAATTATTTTGTGAGATTCCTTGTGTGATTTCTAACCATGACGATTTACGTTCAATGGTTGAATGGCACGGTATTCCTTTTTTCCATGTGCCTGTGGATAAAGACAATAAGCAAGAACACTTCGATCGTGTGAACAGCATTATTGCAGAGCATAACGCGGACAGCATTGTTCTTGCTCGCTACATGCAAATATTGCCTGCTGAAATTTGTCAGGAATACTCAGGGCAGGTGATTAATATTCACCACAGTTTCTTACCGTCGTTTGCGGGTGCTAGACCTTATCACCAAGCTGCTGAGCGCGGTGTGAAGTTAATTGGTGCAACGTGTCACTATGTCACGGAAGAGCTAGATGCGGGTCCGATTATTGATCAAGATGTCATGCGTATTAGCCATCGCGATACCATTGAAGATACCGTACGTTTAGGTAAAGACGTTGAGAAGCGTGTTTTAGCGCGAGGTGTTCGAAGCCATGTTGAAGACCGAGTTTTATTACACGGTAATAAAACCATCGTTTTTTAGGTTTTAAAACCGATGATGAAAGCTTCACGTTTAAATTTAAAGGTGAAGCTTTCTAATAAGAAAAATGGCTGCATTAATGATGCGAATTGCCATTAAATGGCCATAACGTTTGCTTCCAGATAATTCCTACCCCAAAGCGTAAGTTATCTTCTAATAATGATTGATCATCAATGATTTCAGTACGCAGCGCGATCGTTTCTTTCCACTGCCATAACCAAATAGCCGTATATCGGCTTGGTTCAAAGCTCGTCGGATTTGCCATTCCAGAATCAGCGCCTAATTGATTTGCAGGTGCGCCAGTAATCACGTTATCACTGGTTAGCCATTCAGCTCGAATACCAAAAGTATGATTCTTCACCGTAATATAAGGCTGTGCCCAAGCCCCTGTTTGATCTGAATCTAAATCAGCCGCGCGACCAATGGCATCATGTAATGTGCCGTCCATTTGCATACCCATAAACTCGGCTTTTAGCCCCGACTTCCAGTATTGATCATCGCTGGTATAGGCAACATCCGCATGAATACCATAGACATCGGTATCACCTGTAAAGCGGGTATCAGGAAAGACAGCAACCGTTTCTCCGGGAACGGCAACGGGGGTATGTTGATGGCCGCCACCATAGCGGTGATCTGCGCGAGTTTCTGCAGAAGAGCGATATAACCATGCGCCACTAGAAAGGCTAAAATTATTGCCGCGCCACTGATAGCGTGCAAAAGCATCCCATGCGTACCCCGCAGAAGCCGTTGCAGGAAAAGCATTACCTTTCCAGATTTCAGCTCCGGCCGTTAACGAATCGCTATGCCACATAACCCTCGCACCTTCGTCGTGAAAATAGCGGCCAAAAAATACATCAGCCGCTAAAGACGTTTCGCTGGTCAGGCGCTCAGCTGCGTGTGAGCTTAAGCTGGGTGAAAATGCGGCCGACATTTTTCCGACCTCAATAACCAAAGGCCCAAACTCTTCACAGCAGGTATAGCCAATGTAAGCATGTTCTAAACTGACGGAGCTATGATCTGAACGGCCACTCGCATGAGTGCCAACTTCAACAATGCCGTAGGTATTTTCATCAATGCGAATCCCAAGGCCTAGCGTCATCTCATCAACCTGAATACCTTCTTCCGCGGGCCAAGCATCCCCCCCCATATTGGTTCCAGGGACTTGCCAATATTCATTTTCTTCGACAACGTTATCTGAACGCCAGGTAGCCGCAAGGCTGGCATTAAGAGTAATTGGCGTATCCTTTGCCGGAATATAATGAGCCTGTGCTAGCAGGGGAATGAATAATGTAAAAAGTGAAAAATAATGTTTCATACCAGCTATCCTGCTAAGGCTCTTGTGATTCTGTGAAGGTTTGTTGTGACGACGGTGGTAACCAAGGATTAGAGAATCTAGGGTTAGTGACAAATGAGGTATCGGTTAACGATTTAAGAAACTCAACCAGATCATCTACTTCTGAATTTGTAATATTAAATGAGACAATAAAGCCATCTTTTACTGGGCTCATTCTACCGTCGCCAGAATTTTCGCCAGAGGCAATAACTCGACCACCATTCGCGTAATTAAGAATGACATCTCGTAAGGTCGCGACAGAACCGTCGTGATTATAAGGCGCACTTAATTCGATATTGCGTAATGACTGTGCTCTGAAGCGGCCCATGTGTTCAGGTTTTCCGGTTACTTCATGTTGGCCTGTATTGGGTTCAGGGTAAGCACCAGATCCATCGATGTTATACAAACCGGTATTGTGGAAGTCTAATTGAGAAAATTGAGTTTCACGGTCGGTCGTTGCATCGGAAAAGTTATACCCAGCATGGCAATGAAAACACTCTAAAACTTCGCCATTAAATAAGCGTTCGCCTCGTTTCGCGGACGCATTTAATTCACCACGATCAAACGGGCTATTAAATGAAACAAGACCGCGCACAAATGACGCTAATGATTTAATTGAATTATTCCAAGCTTGTTCGCCAAGTAATGGATCTTCCTGCTGTGGAAAAGCGGCGGCGAATAATTCGCTATAAACAGGGTCGGCTTGAATAGACTGCAATATTTGTTCGAAGTTGGCTTCATTAATACCGTGTTCAATAGGATCTGTTCCGAGCAGTGGCAACATAATTTGCTGCTCAATGGTCACCAATAATGGGTTGCCCCACGTTAAGGTTTGATACCAAGCGGCATTGACTAATGTTTGGCTATTACGAGGATGTACATCTCCGGTTGCCCCGGTTGCTCTTGTTATGCCATCGCTGAATGCTTTGTCCTGCTCGTGGCAGCTAGAGCAACTTATGTCACCATTAGACGATAAGCGTTTGTCGTAAAAAAGATGACGCCCAAGCTGAAATTTTTCTTCCGTCATGGGATTATTTGCGGGCACTTTAGGAAAAGGAATTGAGTCTGGAATATTCCAATCAAAAGATGAAATACGAGCCCCTTGATCATCGATGACTGTTTTACTTTCTGGCACGCAGCCAGAAAGTAAAACGGACATGAAGAAAGAGCAGGTTACTAGCGCGAGTATACGAACCATATGATTTAGTTCTCTGCACGATCTACAATTGAAAATACGGTTTGCTCTACTACGGAATTATTTTCCCAAGGAAGCCCAAACGCTTCAAAAACTTCTTTACACTCAGGGTCGCCAGCAAAAGACATACAGCCTGATTTTACGCCTTCGTCTAACGCTAAACTGTTATTTGCGATCACGGCTGCGTAGTTCAATTGAATGGCAAGATTATTTAAGTTATATGCTCCGATAGGAAGTATCACTTCAGCCCTATTAGGAGCTGCACATGCTTCTGCTTCATTACCCTCATTAAGCTCAGTTGTAGAAACAGAGCACCCTGTACTGCCTAAATGTATGTTCCACTTATTACTTAAGAATCCAGAATCTGAGGGCCTAGTAATTCCTCCGGTCGGAAGCACATCAAAAGCGGTAAATTTATAACCCCCTTGCCAATTCCAGTGCATACCGGTTGCCAAGCCAGGGTTGCGAAGAGGTTCGGGAACCTTTGGCTGATTCTCATGATCTAGCTCAGAAGGATTTGCATGATTTAGCTCAGAAGGTACGCCTAGAGTAAACTTAATATGACTCACAGTATAAGCAGGATCAATGGTTACTGAACCTTTAACACTATTGTTGTAGTTTGGGTTTTTTGCAGTATCTACGGTATTGTTTTCTGGGCAAATTGAAGTACCTTCAGCGGTATCACGAAAATCCAATAATACGACATCTGAGTTTTGAGAAGGCTGGCTGGCATCAAGGCTTACTTGAATTTCTCTGCCTTGGTCCGTGATTAATTTTATATCATGCACAAACATTCTAAAGTCTGCGATTTTTACACTCGTACTGTCGACGCCTAAATTTGCAATGGTTTTGCCACATGAAATTTTTTCAGAACCTGCGACGGCCTGAAAAGGAATGGAAACATTGATTGTATTAGCACCGGTATCGGTTGATGTAGAAGAGCTGCCACCACAGCCCGTTAATAAAATCCCTGAGCTGATTAATGCCAGTGCCGAAAGCGTATTTTTCATAGGATGTTTCATTTGAGATTCCATAAGATTTAATAACAGACCTAATAAAGGTCATTCCCATGGCGGAGTATTCTAGGCTACAGACCTCTCATTCCCAACGTGGCATATTGTCGCACCATAAAAAAAGGAGCTAAAAAGCTCCTTTTTTTTTTAAATAATTAAACGTAGAAATTATTTTTTATGATAAGCCATGGCGGTATCAACTTCGTCAGCCGAACCCATAACAACAGAAACACGCTGGTGGATATCGGTTGGGGTAACTTCCATGATAGGTGCGTAAGCCGTGCTGGCTTTACCGCCGGCTTGCTCAATCAACATACTCATTGGATTTCCTTCATACATCAAACGCAATTTACCTGGCTTAGAAGGATCGCGGTTATCGTATGGGTACATGAAGATACCACCACGCGTCAAAATACGATGAACTTCAGCCACCATCGCCGCTACCCAACGCATGTTATAACGCTTACCTAATGGGCCTTCTTCGCCTTTTAACAAATCGGCAACGTAGCTTTGCATTTCTGGTAACCAAAAACGCTGGTTAGACATATTGATCGCAAACTCTTGAGTCTGCGTGGGAATTTGAACATTCTCGCGCAATAATAAAAATTCGCCGTTCTTTGGGTCCATGGTGAACGCATGAACACCTTCGCCCGTAGTGAACATTAATAAAGTAGAAGGGCCATACAGAACATAACCCGCAGCCACTTGTTCAGTACCGGCTTGTAAGTACGCATCTGCTTTCGCCGCATCAACATCTTTTGTCGTTTTCAAAACAGAAAAAATCGTACCAACCGTAACGTTAACATCGATGTTAGAAGAACCATCTAAAGGATCGAACAAGACTAGGTATTCGCCCTCTTCATTACAAGCAACAGGAAAGTCTTCTTCTTCACTTGCCATGCCTTTAACCATGCTCATGCTGGCTAACTGATCTTTGATGATGTCGTTAGAAATAACGTCTAACTTTTTCTGCGTTTCGCCTTGAATGTTTTCTTCGCCAGCAGAGCCCAAAACACCTGCCAATGCACCTTGCTGTAGTTTGTTAGAGATATCTACACAAGACGTCATAAGACCATTAAGGATGGCAACAATATCGCTAGGCGTATTGCGCGCTTGCAGGAAAGAAGGCAAAGATTGCATATCTGGCTCTCAAAAGTGATTAAGCAAAGGAATAGGTGATTATATAAAAAGTGCTGCATCTTACCTGAAATCCGTCACATTTTGAATGCCTAAAGATTGAACAATGATCTAAAGCATTAAAGAGACACTAAAGAGGCAAGAAAGAATTTATATACCATCATTCTAAAGCATTAAAAATGTAGGTTTATGCCTGCATTAGCGGTCTCACTAGCGACGAAAGGCAAGAGCAAGTACACTAGCCCAATACGAATTTTGTGGTAGTGGGCATGCATCTTCATATTTTGGGTATTTGTGGCACCTTCATGGGCAGTCTTGCCCAGTTAGCGAAAGCTCAAGGTCATAAAGTGACAGGGTCAGATCAAGGTATTTATCCGCCGATGAGTGACCAGCTCGAACAGGCGGGGATTGATATTATTGCGGGCTTTGATCCTGCACAGCTCGATCCTGCTCCTGATTATGTGATTATCGGCAATGCGATGAGCCGTGGAAATCCGGCGGTTGAATACGTATTAGATCGTGGAATCCCCTATATTTCTGGCCCTGATTGGATGGGTAAGTACTTACTGGCTGACAAGTGGGTGATGGCCGTTTCAGGCACTCATGGTAAAACCACGACCGCTAGCATGTTGGCATGGTTATTAGAATACGGCGGCATGAATCCAAGCTATTTGATTGGTGGTGTGCCGGAAAATTTTTCGACATCAGCGCGCCTTACTGACTCTAATTTCTTTATTATTGAAGCCGATGAATACGATACGGCCTTTTTTGATAAACGTTCTAAATTTGTGCATTACCATCCGCGCACGCTGATTATGAACAATCTAGAATTTGATCATGCCGATATCTTCGATGATCTCGCCGCGATCGAACGCCAATTTCATCACCTTGTAAGAACCGTTCCCTCAACAGGGCAAATCATTTTCCCAAGTGAAAACCAAGCCTTACAGCGCGTCATTGCGCAAGGCTGTTGGAGTCAGCAAGCGCATATTCATAGTGACAAAACCCATGCGCGCAGCGATAAAGCAGAAGGCTGGTCGGTTGAAGCAATATTGGCCGACTTCAGTCAGTTTAATGTGTATCACAACGGCGAGTTTGCTTGCGAAGTCAGGTGGTCGCTTAATGGCGAACACAATATGTATAACGCCTTGGCCGCGATGATTGCCGCACGCCATGTTGGCATTGAACCTAAAACCGCCGCAGAAGCCTTAGCAGAATTTCAGTCGGTTAAGCGCCGCATGGAGCTGGTGGGTGAGATTAATGATGTTCGTATTTTTGACGATTTCGCGCATCACCCAACCGCAATAAAATTGACATTATCGGGTGCTAAAGCGACTCAAAAAGTGAATAAACGCCGTGGGCGTTTAATTGCGGTATTAGAGCCTCGTTCAAACACCATGAAATTAGGTGAGCATAAAGAAACGTTAGCGGCGAGTGTAGAAGATGCTGATGCTACTTACTGGCTAGAACCAGAAGGTTTATCGTGGTCATTAACCGATGCGGTTGCGGCGATGAATAATCAAACAGTATGTCATCAAATAGAAGCACTTGAAGCGCAGCTATTAAAAGATATTCAGGCAGGTGACGATGTGGTGATTATGTCGAATGGCAGTTTTTCGGGTTTGCACCGTTCTTTATTAGCCAAGCTCACGCAGCAGGTTGAATTATCATGAATAGCTCAAAGACGAATAGCTCAGAAGCTAATATTTGTGTAGCACCTAATATTTGTGTAGCAATAACCGGTGCCTCTGGTTCACCGTATGCCATGCGTTTAATTGAGGTTTTACTTGCCAGTGGTTGTACGGTATCGGCTATTATTTCGAAAGCTGCACAATTGGTTATGGCGACGGAAACAGAGTATAAAATCCCCGGCCAAGTACGTGGCCAAGCGGAATATTTACGTGAACATTTCAACGTGGGCGAAGATCAGTTAAAGGTCTATGGTCGTGAAGACTGGATGTCTCCTTGGGCATCAGGTTCTGGTCGAAATGGCGCAATGGTTATTTGCCCCTGCAGCACTGGCACTTTGTCAGCCGTAGCGACGGGGGCAAGTAATAATTTAATAGAACGCGCTGCAGATGTTGCGTTAAAAGAACGCCGTCAATTAATTTTAGTGCCCCGAGAAACACCGTTCTCTACGTTGCACTTACAGAATATGCTGACGTTAAGTCAAATGGGCGCTGTCATCTTACCCGCAAGCCCTGGCTTTTATCGTCAGCCTGAAAAAATAGAAGACCTTGTCGATTTTGTGGTAGCGCGCATTCTTAACCAATTAAATATCGAGCATGAATTATTACCTCGCTGGGGCGAGTAATAAGTTATTGAATTGATCTGTTTAAACATTTTTAAAAATTAACAAATTGTGGACAGTAGAATGAGCATTGTAGAAAAACGCGTCTCTAAAGATGGCGATAAAGTTAAACACATGGTGATGGGCTTAATGGCTGGTATTATCATCTCGGTCGTTGCGTTGGAATATAACGGTTATCTGCGTCATTCGAAAGAAGCCGATTCCGCGATGATTGCAGACTTTAAATTATTAACGTTAAAGCCAGGCTACGATGTAAAAACATCGTCTAAGCCTTCAGGAAAAACAGCTTTCTGTTCTGGCGGCAGCTTATTGATGAGATCTGATAAAACACCCACAGCATCAGGTATTCTTGTGGATAAAAAAGGCCGCATTATTAAGTGTGATAATCAACAGATGAAATAATCGTGGCTGGATCGCTATCCACCGCCAATCATCAATAAAAATCGTCGAAACCATAACAATTATAAAGACAAAATTTGAAGTAATTATGATGAAATCACCACATTTTATTTTATTAGGAAGTGCTTTTATTATCGCGTTAGGCAGTAGCCAATTGGCGACGGCTGATATTGCTGATCTCGATCAAAATGGCATTGCTGATAATGTCGATACCAATCGCGAGAGCGACGGCCTTTCCAATTTTATTGAAAGCGCTAATAGCACTGATTCAGATGTGCTTGATCCGGTTGATATTGATAGCGACGGTATTCCTGATGCGATTGATAGTGATCAAGATGGCGATGGTACGATTGATAAAAATGATGATTTTCCTCAAGATTCTGCGAGTATTCGTGATACCGATGGTGATGGTATTCCGGATAACCGAGATAAAGATATTGATGGCGATTTAATCAGTAATACATTTGAACAACAGCTTGGCCATGCGATTGATGACGCCAGCGATACCCCCGTTGATCGTGACCATGATGGTATTCCAGATGCCCTTGATAGCGATATGGATAACGATGGTTATGAAAATTCCACGGATGCTTTTCCCTTATTAGCTTCAGAATGGAGTGATCTTGATGACGACGGTATTGGTGATAACCAAGACCAAGACGCTGATGGTGATGGTATTCCCAATGTTTTTGAATTACACATAGGGACAGATCCATTAAACGCCAATAGTAAGCCAAAAGACAGCGATGGCGACTCTATGCCAGATTCGTTTGATACCGATCGTGATGGGGATGGCTATGCGAATAAGCTCGATTTATTTCCTGATGATCCGCTTGAATGGGGTGACTACGATCGTGATGGCATTGGGGATAATGCCGATGAAGACCGTGATAATGATGGCTTTTCAAACCATGACGAAATGCTCGCCAAAACCAGCGATCGTGATGTAAAAAGTTATCCTCAAGATTTGGATATCGATGGTGTTCCGGATGTTAGTGATGATGATATCGACGGAGATGGTCGTTTAAACGAAGTTGATCTTTTTCCACGAGACAGTGGTGATTGGGTCGATCTAGATAACGATGGTATTGGTGATAATGCCGATACTGATCGTGATGGCGACGGCATTAATAACGGTTATGAATTACGCTTAGGTTTTGATCCCGATTTAGCCAGCAATGTCCCCGCCGATTTGGATGAAGATGGTATTCCTGATGCTTTGGATACCGATGTTGATGGTGACTTTATTGCCAATGGCCTTGATGTATATCCCTTGGATAAAACCGAATGGTTAGACAGTGATGCTGATGGTCTAGGTGATAATGCCGATACAGATCGCGACGGCGATAACATTAGCAACGTCTATGAAGGCATCGTTGGCACCAATGATCTTGATGCAAACGATACCCCAGCCGATTTTGATGGCGATGGCATTCCTGATATTCTTGATGATGATCGCGATGGCGATGATTACCTCAATGCTGACGATGCTTTTCCAGATAATAAAGCAGAGTGGGCTGACATGGATGGTGATGGCCATGGCGATAACTCTGATTTAGACATTGATGGCGATAACATCGATAACCGCTTTGAAATTCAGTTAGGTTTTAATCCGCGGGATGCTAGCTCAATCCCTAGCGATATTGATAAAGATGGCCTACCAGATCTACTCGATGACGACCGCGATGGCGATACCGTTGCGAATATACAAGATGCCTTCCCAGATAATGCCAAAGAATGGGCCGATATGGATGCCGATGGCTTGGGTGATAATTCAGACCCCGACCGTGATGGCGATAAAATACGTAATGACGACGAAGTAGCGCTTAAAACCGACCCGAATGATCCCGCTTCAACCCCAGCGGATATGGATGATGATCAAATTCCGGATGACTTTGATGACGATCGTGACGGCGATACCATAGCCAATAACCTTGATCTATTTCCTGATGACAAAACAGAGTGGTCTGATCTTGATAATGACGGCATCGGTGATAACCGCGATACTGACCGTGACGGTGATGGTTATAGCAATCGCCAAGAAATTGCTGAAGGCAGTGATCCTGTGGATAACCGCAGCTATCCTGATAAGTTAACCCCTGAATTTGAGCAAACCCGCTGGCAGAATGCTAATACGCTGGTCGGTATGGCATTTGATGATGGAATGGGTATTGATAAAATATGGCTGCAAGATGAATCTGGCAATCAGTGGCTAGGTACGTTTTTATACACCACCCATTTTAAAATCACCCTAGATCGCCAAGCTGAAGGCAAGCTGACCCTGATATTATTAGACAAAGCAGGCAACCGTACACAACGGGAAATAAGCAGGATGCAGGCTAGTACAGAATAATATAACAAATGTTCTGCAAAAGAATAAAAGCCGTCTATAGTTAAATTTAAGGAAGAACACTGCACCCTAGTGGGCGCGCACCGAAAGGTGACGCGCTTTTTTATTGCCTGCTGTTTTTGCCATGATCTTGGGTTTGTTTTCAGGCTTAGAAGCAGGATATACTCAAGTCATCATAATAATATAATAATAACGTGCGACAGGGCTCTTTCATTATGGAAAATATCAGCGAGCTAAGCTCCGCTACCGACACGTCACGGATCAGTATCAGTGCCCATTACACGGGGTATATTTGGTATAAAAACGGGCTTTCGCATCAACAATTTGTCACTCCTATGGGGCAAACTGCGTATTGGGCGTTAAAGCCAATGAATGTATTCATGCAAGCCATGGTAGGGGCAAGTATTGATACGTTTTTATTACAACGTCATTTCGTTTTAGATCATCTGGTTGAGCAAGCGATTAGCGAAGGTTATGAGCAGATTGTTGAACTGGCCGCGGGCTTATCTTCGCGTGGTTATTTGATCAAAAAAGCGCATCCTCATGTGCATTATGTTGAAGGCGATTTACCCGGCATGTCAGCGCGTAAAGCTGAGCTATTAGATGGCTTGGATCGCCCCGAGGGCCATATCACGCAACCGTGCAATATTCTCGATACTTCTGGCTCGAATTCTATCGAAGCCTTATTAAGCAGCTTGGATCGATCTAAGAAAACCCTCATCATAACTGAAGGGCTGGTGAATTATTTTGACCTTGAAACCATTCGCTCAGTTTGGTCGCGTATGGCGATAGCAATGAAAGGCTTTCCGCAAGCGCGCTATATTACAGAAGTTTACCCCAAGCTAGAAAAGCACCCCTCTTATAAATATGTGAAAGTTGCGCAAAAAGTCGTTGGGTTTTTTACTCAAGGAGATTACCCGCTGCACTATGATTCAAGCGAATCTATGCAGCAAGGTTTCTTAGAAGATGGCTTCTCGCGTGTTAACGTGACAGCCCCTGAAGATTATTACGATACACTCAATATGCCTACCAGCTCGCGCCAAAGTTTAGTGCGCTTAGTGGTTGCAGACGTTTAGCAATACTACTCAGTAAACGCGGCTAATTGCAGTGTCGTCTTTTGTTGTTTTGTTAGGCTCTGCAATAAACGCTTCTGCAATTCTTGAGCGGTTTCACCACTCGACCAAGTCGCCGCGCTGGTGGATAAGCTGAGCTCGGCAATGGGTTCCCAAGATTGCTGCTGAAGATTACGTTTAATACGCTCCATCAATACAATGGCACCGTCATTAGGACAGTGCGGTAATAACAGAATAAATAAGTCTTCTTCTAAGCGGAAAATTTCATCACCCGCGCGAATAATTGAACGCGAACGATCAGTAAAGTGAGATAAAAAGCCGCTAATAGAACGACGGCCATGAATATCCATCATCTGATGGTAATCATCAATGGTGAGTGCAATCAAACTGATAGGGTCTTGTGAATTCTCACTGCGGCTAATTTCACGATCAAGCGTATGATAAAAATGACGTTTGTTATATGCGCCACTGACTTGGTCTGTCAGCGCTAAGCGACGCAACGATTTTTGCTTAACTTGAGTAAGGTAGGCATAGCAAAATGCCGAGCCAACAAATAACGAATACAAAATTCCAGAACGCAAACCGTGTTGCCAACCAAGCTGGTTCCATAGAATTGCTGTCATTATAAAAGCGACGGCAACATTAATAAGCGTTGCATTGAAAATGGGCAAACAGAAAAAGCTAAAAAGAGGCAGCGCATATAAATAATGCGTCATCAGTTCTGGGTATTCGTTTAGCTGATAGAGCGCTAATAAAGACAACAAAATAATTAATATGTGATGAACCCAAAGGGCAGGATTATGATCACGATTAATATAAAGATAGGCCGCGCTGAATAAAAAGGCAGGAACGCCAATCGCATTGGATAATACCAGCGGATATAACCCTTGGCGATATTGGTCAATCATCAAAATACAAATCGCAAAGGCGGCGAGGGTAAATAAAATAATTTGAATGCGCAGTGTTAACTGTTGTTGAGGCATTAGAAAGACTCCTCGAACTGAGCTGTTGCGCGTTTTAATAAACTGTAACTGTCATCTTCAGGGCGATACGTAGCCATTTTAATCAGAAACTCATTTTGCTCTTTATGACGACTGCGACTGATTTGCGCTTTTAAATTTTCACACAGCTGTTCACCATCTTCACTGGAACTATTTGGTAATAAGACGGCGAAATCATCGTTATTTAAGCGATAGCAGGTATCGTATTCACGAATATTTTTTTGCAATCGATGGCCAGAGTTTGCAATGCGGTTTTCATACTCTTCTGTTTTGAGCGACTGCCAGGTTGTTGGTAAACGAATAGCAATTAATACCATGTTGGTACGCTGTCGATCGGCGCGCGTAATTTCTTTACTCATATTGTGGTGAAACTGGTGTTCGTTATACACCTGCGTCAGAGGATCGGTATTAATAAGATTTGAAAGCATCATATTGCTGCGCTCGTTAACCAAGGCATATACCAAAGAAAAAGAGTAACAAGCGGCGTAAGTAAATAATAATTGCAGGCGAACATAGCTATCAAAGTTATTTAAAACGACTAAGAAAATAACGGCGCTGTAAGTCAGCGTAATATAATTGGCGACATTAAACGGGAATAAAAAGAAAACATAAATGGGGAAAAAATAGACCCATTGCACAACGTAGGTTTCTTGATGCATGCCAAAAATCGTGAAAAATCCTAACGCAATGGCTAGCGTCCACTCAATGTAGGGGGCCGTTCTTTTTTTACGGCGCATCAGTAAATAAATGGAATAAATCACAAGACTGGCACTAAAAACGGCGCCGACTAAAGCGAAGTCTGGCATCTCGTTTAAATAATCGAGAACAGCGATTACGCACAATGCGAGGGCGGCCAGTAGGCAATAAGTGACTTTTACCTGGACTAAAATAATTTGCTGGAGAGCTGGTTTTTCCATAAACGACAATAAACAACGTGTGGGATAAATTCCCTTAAGTGTAGATCGAAATAGAGTGGATGAACAAACCTTTCCTTCACTGTATACTCAAGCGAATGAAATCAGTCCACATGTGAAGAGAAAGATGATGGAAATCCAACAATATATGCAAACCCTAGGTCAGCAAGCGCGCCAAGCGTCTCGAGCGATGGCTCGTGCGACAACAGGGATTAAAAACCAAGCATTATTGAATATTGCCGCCCAAATAGAAGCGAGCCGCGAAACGTTAAAAGAAGCCAATGCAAAAGATATGGCGCGTGGCGAAGAAAATGGCTTAGATGCGGCGCTGCTTGATCGCCTTGAGCTAACCGATGGCCGTATTGATACCATGCTTGAAGGCTTGAAGCAGGTGGCTGGTTTAGCCGATCCTGTGGGCGGCATTACCGATTTAAACTACCGCCCAAGTGGTATTCAGGTTGGTAAGATGCGTGTACCACTAGGCGTTATCGGTATCATTTACGAATCTCGTCCAAACGTGACGATTGAAGCCGCAAGTTTGTGCTTAAAGTCGGGCAATGCGACGATTTTACGCGGTGGCTCAGAAGCGATTGAGTCTAATCAAGCGTTGGCTTTGTGTATTTCTAAAGGCCTAGAAGAAGCCGGTTTACCCGCGCAAGCTGTACAAGTTGTTGAGACTACTGACCGTGCTGCGGTAGGTGAATTAATCACCATGCCAGAATACGTTGACGTGATTGTCCCTCGCGGTGGCAAAGGATTAATTGAACGCATTAGCCGTGATGCCAAAGTCACTGTAATCAAACACCTTGATGGTATTTGTCACGTTTATATCGATGAAGAAGCGGATTTGGCAAAAGCGACCAATATTGCTATTAACTCGAAAACTCATCGTTACGGTACCTGCAATACCATGGAAACCTTATTGGTTCATGAGAATATTGCGGAAAGAATTTTGCCAGATTTAGCGTCTGCTTATACCTCTATTGGTGTTGAGTTACGTGGCTGTGAAAAAACCATGGCATTGTTATCCACAGCGGTAGCGGCAACAGAAGAAGATTGGGATACCGAATATTTAGCTCCGATCTTATCGATCAAGATCGTTGCGGATTTAGATGAAGCCATTGATCATATTAATACGCATGGTTCGCATCATACCGATACCATTGTGAGCGAAAACTATACTAAGTCGCGTCGCTTCTTGGTCGAAGTGGATTCCAGTTCGGTAATGATTAACGCTTCAACGCGTTTTGCAGATGGCTTTGAGTATGGCTTAGGCGCTGAAATTGGTATCTCAACGGATAAAATTCACGCACGTGGCCCAGTTGGCCTTGATGGTCTAACGTCGCAGAAATATGTGGTATTAGGTGACGGCGAAATTCGTAAGTAGATAATGAATAAAAATTTTCCAGAAGTGTTAATCGGTGTTTGTAAAACAAATGTGGGAGTCATGGATGACGAGCCCAAGACTACAGGGACGTATTTACGTCATTTTGTGGCATAAATACCTATTCACATGACTTAAGAAATTTATCTATGATCATATTTAAATGAAGCACATTGCGTTATTAGGCGGCACTTTCGACCCCATACATATCGGCCATTTACGAATGGCGGTAGAATTGCGTTTGGCGGGCTTTGATGAAGTTCGCCTAATACCCAATAGCGTGCCGCCACATCGGCCGCAGCCAAAAGCCAGTGCTCAGCACCGTTTAAATATGGCGCAGCTTGCCTGTGAAAACCTTGCCCAGCAAGGCATGACAGGCATAATCGCTGACGACATAGAACTTAAACGCGACCAGCCAAGCTACAGCGTAGCAACGCTTGAACAACTAAGACAAATACTGCCAAAAAACACCGCGCTTAGCTGGGTGATTGGCGACGATGCTTGGGAATCTATCCATCGCTGGCATCGAATAAACGAATTTTTACCACTCGCAAACCTAGTAATTATCAATCGGGGTCATGAAAATCAGTTCTCCGTCGATACATTACAAGGCCAATGGCTGAAACAACACGCCACAGAGCTGGATAATTTGATAGAATGCACACACGGAAAGCTAATACGCCTAAATTGGCGCTTATTAGATGTATCTGCAACCTATTTGCGCAGCCTATTAGCGCAAGGTAATGGGGCACAATTATTAACCCCCGATGTCGTCTTAAACTACATCGCAGAATACCAACTTTATAAACTTGAATGAAAGCCATAGCGAAGACTCAATGCAAACTGAAGAAATTAAACAATTAGTTATCAACGCCCTAGAAGACCTAAAAGCCAAAGACATCACCGTAATTGATGTAAAAGGTCGTACTTCAGTAACTGATTACATGATCTTAGCGACTGGTACGTCAAAGAAGCACGCGCAAGCGGTGTGTGATAATGCGTCTGCAGAAGCAAAAGCCAAAGGTTTGAAGCCATTAGGTGCAGAAGGTCGTGATTCATCTGATTGGATGTTACTGGATTTGGGCGATGTGATCGTTCACGTAATGACTGAACAAGCACGTACCTTCTACGACCTAGAACGCCTATGGGGCGAGCCTAGCGAAGAACAAAACGCAGAAAATTAATAGACAATACATTATGAAACTGCGTTTATTAGCCGTCGGCCAAAAAATGCCATCGTGGGTAGAGCAAGGCTATAAAGAATACGCCAAACGTCTACCTGCTGATTGCAGTTTAGAATTGGTCGAACTTGCCAGTGGCCACCGAGGTAAAAGCACCTCAGTCGCTAAAGTTAAACAGCAAGAAGGCGAAATGCTGCTTAAAGCAATCAAGCCGCAAGAGTGGGTGGTTGCTTTAGACGTAAAAGGTAAACCTTGGAGCACCGAACAGCTGAGTGAGCAATTAGCGAACTGGCGAATGGATGGTAAAGACATCTGTTTATTGATCGGAGGCCCCGATGGTATGAGCGACGAAGTGATGGCGCGAGCCAATCAACGTTGGTCATTATCAAATTTAACCTTGCCACACCCTCTCGTCCGTATTGTAATGGCAGAGCAGGTTTATCGTGCTTGGACGATACTGCAAAACCATCCATACCATAAATAAGCGAGAGTTCTTCCATGTGGGGTCATTCGTTCAGGGATAGAATGGCGGAACAAAAATTGTTTCGCAGTCGTGCTATCTTCATGGCGCTTTTTATCTTCGCATTGTTATCTCTATTGGCAGGCCGTATGGCCTACCTACAAGTCGTCTTGCATGAAAAATACCAAGGTCTATCCGAAAATAACCGTATTCAATTACGCCCTGTTGCCCCGAACCGTGGATTAATTTACGATCGCAACGGTGTTCTGCTTGCCGAAAATATTCCTAGCTACAGCCTAACCCTTGTTAAAGAACGGGTTAACAGCATTGATGAAACCCTGTCCTACTTAAAAACCCTGATCGATATTAGCGAACGTGATGAAGAGCAATTTCGCAAACGTTTAAAATACAACAGTCGCCCCTATCAACCGGTTGTTGTAAAACACAAGCTCGACGAAAAAGAAATCGCACAAGTAATGGTCAATCGATACTACTTACCAGGAATCGATGTTGAAGCCCGTTTGGTACGCCACTACCCAGAAGCAGAAACCTCCGTTCATGCACTAGGTTACGTTGGGCGTATTAACCAAAAAGAAGAAGAGCGCTTAGATAAAAAACAGTACAGCGCGACTAAGCACATCGGTAAATTGGGTATTGAACGACGCTATGAAACAGAACTCCATGGTCAGGTAGGCTATCAAAAAGTAGAAACCAATGCTCGTGGTCGAATCTTAAGAGTTATCGAGCAAGAAGATCCTATTCCAGGAAAAGACCTCGTACTTCACTTAGATCAGCGCCTACAAAGTGCCGCCGCGAAAGCGATGAAAGGCTACCGAGGGGCTGTTGTTGCTATTGATGTTTCGACTGGAGGCATTCTCACCCAATACAGCAACCCCAGTTATGATCCTAATTTATTTGTGACCGGAATCTCTCATCGAGAGTACTCCGGTTTACGCAAAGACCCAGACTTACCTTTATTTAACCGCGCTATTCGCGGCCAATACCCACCGGCATCAACGTTAAAACCTTTCTTAGGATTATCTTTCTTAGATGCGAAAGCAGTTACTTGGGAAGATACCGTTAACGACAAAGGTTGGTATCAATTAGAAAATGACGAACGTTTATACCGTGATTGGAAAAGAACCGGGCACGGCCATGTTGACCTTCATGATGCCATGATGGAATCGTGCGATACCTATTTTTATGACGGCGCTTTTAAAACAACCGTAGATAAAATATCCCCTTTTCTAGCCAAATTTGGCTTTGGTCGCAACATGGCTTTAGATGTGCCTAATGCCTTGCCTGGGCTACTGCCTGATCGAGAATGGAAAAAGAAAAAACGTCGCCGCTCTTGGTATGCTGGTGATACGTTAAACTTGGGCATTGGCCAAGGGTACATGTTAACAACGCCGTTGCAGCTCGCAACCGCAACCGCTGTTTTAGCCGCAAAAGGTCAATGGCATACACCCCGTTTAATGGAAAGTATTGGTGGTGTGAGTGACGTTGAAAATATGGAAACCCTCGATAACATTATTTTAAAAGACCCAAAAGATTGGGACAAAATGTTCAAGGCGATGCAAGACGTGATTACAGGATCTCGAGGAACAGGCCGAGCCTTACGCTACAACTTGAACTTTACCATGGCGGGTAAAACAGGCACCTCTCAAGTGGTAAGTATTGCCCAAAATGAAGAATACGATTCTGAAATGATGGCAGAACGAAATCGAGATCACGCATTGTTCATCGCCTTTGCCCCTGTTGAAAATCCCAAGATTGCCATCGCCGTTATTATTGAAAACGGCGAATCAGCAGGTCGTACCGCAGGCCCAGTTGCCAAAGCGGTGCTTCAAGAATACTTAGAAGGGGCGCAAGGTTAATGGCCGGTACAGACTTTAGTCACCAGATGACGGGCAGCCAGCACCAAAATGGCTTTGTTCGCAGTAAGCTATTATTTGCTCGCTTTCACATAGACTTAACCCTTTTTTTGCTACTTATACTGCTGTGCTGCAGCGGCTTATTAATACTGTATAGCGCCAGCGGCCAAGCCGGTGATATGGTGCAAAAGCAAGCAATGCACTACCTGATTGGCTTTGCTGTATTATTAATCGCCGCGCAAATTCCACCAAGAATTTACAAAATTCTCGCACCCTGGGCGTATCTAGCAGGCGTTATCGCATTGATTGGCGTGCTGGCATTAGGCGTATCGGGTAAGGGTGCCCAACGTTGGTTAGCCTTGCCAGGATTACCACGTTTTCAGCCTTCGGAATTAATGAAACTCGCGCTACCGTTATTAGTTGCTTGGTATATGTCGAACAAAAGCACACCGCCGAAATTTATTACCCTGGTCAAAGCCATGCTATTAATTGGCATTCCTTTAGTGCTGATTCTAAAACAGCCAGACCTAGGTACCTCCATCTTAATTGCCGCATCGGGTATTTTGGTTTTATTTTTTGCAGGTATGCCTTGGTGGTTAATCTTCTCAATGATCAGCATTGTGGCCGCTTGCGCGCCCTTGATGTGGTTTTTTGTGATGCACGCGTATCAGAAACAACGAGTACTGACCTTCTTAAATCCAGAAAGCGATCCGCTAGGTTCTGGCTGGAACATCATTCAGTCAAAAACAGCCATCGGTTCGGGTGGAATTGAAGGAAAAGGCTGGATGCAGGGAACTCAATCGCAATTAGAGTTTCTACCAGAGAGTCATACCGATTTCATTATTGCAGTATTGGCAGAAGAGTTAGGACTGATTGGCGTATTGTTATTATTAGTTTTGTACTTTGTAATAATAATACGGGGCCTATATATGTCGGCCAAATGCTCATCATTATTTGGCCGCTTATTATCAGGCAGTTTAATAACGACCTTCTTTATCTATGTATTTGTGAACATCGGCATGGTTAGTGGATTGTTGCCCGTAGTCGGAGTACCTTTACCTCTGGTAAGCTGGGGTGGTACCTCGGTTGTGAGTCTACTGGCGGGGTTTGGCGTTATGATGTCGATGTATACCCACGACGTAAAATAGATTGTGAAAAGAAAAGTAAAATGAAAAGATAAGCCGTATTTATCGCACAGCATTTATGTATAGTGCTAATGAGTTTTATCAAATATTATTCAGCCATTATTGTTACCAAGTTGCATCAAAGGTTACATCAAAGTTAAGGACAGCATCGTGAAAAAAATTGCATTACTTGCGGCCACATGCGCACTGTTAATAGGCACAAATATCGCCCATGCTGGTTACGACCAACATGAACGATTTGCAGAGTTTGCAAAAGAACTCGAAACCGAACATGGCATTTCACCCAAGCAAACAGCGGCTTGGTTAAAAGAATCAGAGCGCTTAGAGTCAGTACTCGAAGCCATTGCAAGACCGGCAGAAAAAACACTGACTTGGGCTGACTACCGCAAAATTTTCTTAACCAAAAAACGCATTAGCGAAGGTAAAAAATTCCTTAAAGATAATGCGGTTTTATTAGAGAAAGCTGAAAAAGAATTTGGCGTACCAAAAGAAATCATCAGCGCCATTATTGGCGTAGAAACTTTCTATGGAAAACGCCAAGGTAACTATCGAGTTTTAGACTCACTATCTACCTTGGCATTTGATTATCCGAAGCGCTCGCTATTTTGGCGTGAACTGAAAGAATTTTTTGTTTTAAGCCAAGAACAGGGTGTGAATCCTGGTGACCTTAAAGGTTCGTACGCAGGTGCAATGGGATACGGCCAATTCATTCCAAGCAGCTACCGAGCTTACGCCATTGATTATGATGGTGATGGCAAAAAAGATTTATGGGCCAATAAAGCCGATGCCATTGGCAGTGTGGCTAATTACTTCAAGCGCCACGGTTGGAAAGATGGCGAAGATGTCACTCAGCGTGTACGAGTAAAAGGAAGTGATTATCAGGATGCGGTAAACGATCGTCTAAAACCAAAATGGAACGTGAGCGAGCTAAAGGCATTGGGCGTTACGCCTACTAAGCCCGTTGCCGATGATGCGAGCGCCTCTTTAATCAAGCTGATGGGAGAAAACGGTGCTGAATTTTGGCTAGGCAATCATAACTTCTATGTTATTACGCGCTATAACCACAGCCGTATGTACGCCATGGCAGTTTATCAACTGAGTCTGGCGCTGAAATAGCTTAAACCTTATGACTAATTTTATTTCCCGTAGGCTGATCACACTGATCAGCCTTTTTGTTATTACCAGTCTCAGCTTAACGGCCTGTACCACCAGTCGTTACCAGCATTCACAAGATTTCTTTCCCAATCCGATTCTTGACCCGACAACATTAAAAGATGCGGTGATTAAAAAAGAACCACTAAGCGCAATGGGCAATCCTAAAAAATACACAGTATTTGGCAAAGAATACGCGGTTATGGAGCAAAGTGCGGGTTTCAAAGAAGAAGGATACGCTTCTTGGTACGGTATGAAATTTCATGGCCATGCGACCTCTAATGGCGAAATTTACGACGTTTACCAAATGACTGCGGCGCATAAAACCTTGCCTTTACCTAGCTATGTAAAAGTGACACGCAAAGATACCCAAGAATCTTTGATTGTAAGAGTGAATGATCGCGGCCCATTCCATGAAGGACGAATTATTGATTTATCCTACGCGGCGGCGGTTAAACTGGGTATTAATAAAACCGGCGTGGCTGAGGTTAGTATTGAAGTTGTATCATCACCGATTAAAGGCCCTGAAAATTGGCTGCAAGTGAGCGCGCTCAGTAATCAGCAATCAGCGTTAGCGTTACAGCAAAAACTGCAAGCAATGCAGCAGTGGCCCGTACTGATTATCAGTGAAGAAAAACGGAACTTGCATAAAGTACGTATCGGCCCCATACCTATTGGACAGGCAACTGAAAAAGTACGGGTGATACTGCAGCAGAACCAATTACCCGATCCGCTTGTCTTAGCAGAGCATCAGTTATGATCAGGTTAATCACTGTCTTTAAACAGAATTGATCACATTTAGCACAATGGCGCTTGAACTGTTACAATGCCGCCATCCATTTTTTTATTCACCGATACAAAATTTAAAATATAATATTATGAATATTCGCCAATTCTTTACCGCCAGCTGTGCTGCCATTATTAGCGTTAGCTGTGCTATCTCATCGGTTCATGCCGACTCCGTTATTATTCCTAAACCTCCGGTTCTAAACGCGACAGCCTACGTTCTTATGGACGCGGCAAGCGGCGAAATCTTGGTACAAAAAAATCCGGACAAGCAGCTTCCTCCGGCAAGTATGACCAAGATGATGACCAGCTATTTAGCGACTCATGAATTAGCATTGGGGAATTTAGGCGAGCAAGATCAGGTGCCTATTAGTGTAAAAGCTTGGAAAATGGGTGGCTCAAAGATGTTCATCCGAGAAGGGCGTGATGTTGCACTGATCGATTTAATCAAAGGCATTATTATTCAGTCGGGTAATGACGCCAGTGTTGCTGTTTCAGAATATGTTGCAGGGTCAGAAGACGCCTTTGTTGATTTAATGAATCAACATACCCAACGCATGGGCATGACTAATACACAATTTAAAAATTCCACAGGCTGGCCAGCCACTGGACATTTTTCCAGCGCCCGTGACATGGCCATTTTAGCGCGCGCTATTATTAACGACCATCCAGAATATTACTCACTGTATAAAGAAAAATACTTTGAGTTTAATAAAATTCGTCAGCCAAATCGCAACAAACTATTATGGCGTGACCCGAGTGTCGATGGACTAAAAACGGGCCATACCGACGAAGCAGGCTTTTGTTTAACGGCCTCAGCTGAACGCAATAACATGCGCTTAATTGCCGTTGTTATGGGAACCAATAGTGAAAATGCACGCGCCACAGAAACACAAAAACTATTAACTTACGGCTTCCGTTATTATGAAACTCATCGTCTATATCAAGCCGGAGACAGCATTAAAACACTGCCTGTTTGGTACGGAGAAGAAACACAATTTGAAGTGGGCATCAGTGAAGACCTATTCATCACCGTTGCACGCGGCGCGAAAGAGCAGCTACAAGTAGAAACACTGACCAATGAATTTATCGAAGCTCCTCTTGCAACCGGCGAAAACCAAGGCAGCTTAACCATTCGCCTTGGTGATAAAATTATTGCAGAGCGCCCATTGGTTGTTCTGAATGACGTCACCGAAGCAGGCTTCTTTAGCCGCTTGTGGGATGGCATTAAACTATTCTTTATTAAATTAGTAGGCAGTGAAGGTTAAAATAGCATACGCTTTTAATGCGTGATGACTATTGTCAGAGAAAATTATGAAAATGCCAATGAAAAGCACCCTTCCAAAGGGTGCAAAAGCACCAAAAGATGCACCTAAAATCGAATTTCCTTGTGATAACTACCCCATTAAAGTGGTGGGTCAATGCATCGCGGGCTACGATACCATCGTGATTGAAGTATTACGTCGCCATGACCCTAGCCTCGACGTTAGTAAAGTGCGTGGCAAAGACAGTGCAAAAGGCACTTTCCGATCGATTACCCTTTACATTACAGCGACGGGCCCAGAACAGCTAGAACAGCTGCATATAGAGTTAACGTCACTTGAATGCGTCAAAATGGTGATGTGATGACAGATCCAGCTTCAGCTTTTAATAACAACAAAGAACATGACTTGTCAGTGCTTGTAGTACGTGATTTTAATGATTCGAACTTGAATAAAAGCTTACTGGATTATCATCAAACCCACGAAAAAATGCTTCATTTTACTCAAAATAGAAATGAAGATACCCCCGATGAAATTTGGCTACTGCAACACCCCAAAGTATTTACCCAAGGGCAAGCAGGTAAGCCAGAACACGTTCTTTTTGCGGGTGACATACCCGTTGTGCAAAGTGACCGCGGTGGCCAAGTCACCTATCATGGTCCAGGCCAGCTTGTGGTCTATTTAATGATTGATATTAAGCGTAAGCATTGGGGTCCAAGAGAACTGGTGAGCGCCATTGAAAACGCCATCGTTGCGACATTAAAAGACTTTGGAATAGACAGTGCGCCGAAGCAAGATGCACCGGGTGTTTACGTTCAACAAGCAATCGGCGATGCCAAAATAGCCTCTTTAGGTTTACGAATTAAACAAGGTCGATCGTTTCATGGACTATCGTTAAATATTGATATGGACATGGAACCTTTTCAGCGAATAAATCCTTGTGGGTATGCTGGAATGGCCATGACACAAATGGTAAGTGAACTTGCAAAAAAAGCAGGTGAAGCACCTACCTTTGAAAATGTTAGCCGCAAGTTAAAAGAGCACATAAGCCAATGCTTGCAGTATACTAATTACATAGAACTTCCCGCATAAAACGCTCATATAAGAGCCACTAGCCGTACTAGGTGTTTATGACTGATTTAGAGAAAATTGCTGCGCAAGAGATAACCGAGCAGACAGCTACCAAGACAAAAGCACACCGCGCAGTACAAGGCGAAAAGTTGCGAGGCGCTGAAAAAGTAGCCCGTATACCGATAAAAGTAATTCCTACCGAAACCATGCCGCGTAAGCCTGACTGGATTCGAGTGCGCATCCCGGCATCGCCAAAAATCAGCGAAATCAAACAGAAACTGCGTAAGCACAAACTGCATACTGTATGTGAAGAAGCAAACTGCCCGAACTTAGGCGAATGCTTTGGTGGCGGAACAGCCACCTTTATGATTATGGGTGATATCTGCACACGACGCTGCCCATTCTGCGACGTTGCTCATGGCCGTCCGAATGAACTCAACAAAGACGAACCAAAAAGCTTAGCCATTGCGATCGCCGACATGAAACTGAAGTACGTTGTAATCACCTCGGTAGATCGTGATGATTTACGGGATGGCGGTGCTCAACACTTTGTTGACTGTATTCGAGAAACTCGCGCGCTTAGCCCAACCATTGAAATCGAAGTATTGGTTCCTGACTTCCGTGGCCGTATGGACGTAGCCTTAGCGATTATGGAAGATAACGTCCCCGACGTATTCAACCATAACTTAGAAACTGTACCGCGCTTGTACAAAGAATCGCGCCCGGGTTCAGACTATAAATGGTCATTAGAATTATTACAGAAATACAAAGAACGCTGCCCTCAAGTGAAAACCAAATCAGGCATTATGCTCGGTTTAGGTGAAACTGACGAAGAAGTGATCGAAGTGATGAAAGATCTGCGTGAACATAACGTTGATATGATTACTTTAGGACAATACTTACAGCCAAGTAAAAACCACTTACCGGTTGATCGTTTTGTCACCCCAGAAGCGTTTGATGAGCTTGGCAGAATCGCGACAGAGCTAGGTTTCAAACACGTTGCTAGCGGCCCAATGGTTCGATCTTCATACCATGCCGACCAGCAAGCCCATGGGGAATTCTAGTCTTTAAAATCTGATTAGGCCTTTTTTAAAATCAGGCCTAATCAAAAACAAGCCTAGTTAAGTGCTTACTTTTTTACTACGGCTGCTTTAGGCGCCGCTTTTGCTTTAGGTGCTACTTTTGTCTTAGGCGCAGCTTTTGTCTTAGGTGCCGCCTTTGCTTTAGTAACCGCCTTTGCTTTAGACACCGCTTTGGCTTTAGAAACCGCCTTTTTGATCGTTTGTTTTTCCGCTTTTTTTACAGCTTTCTTCTCAGACTTCTTTACTTTATCTTTAGCCGCTTGTTTTTTCGCTTTCTTTTGTACCGTTTTCTTAGCCGCTTTCTTTTGCGCTACTTTTTTAGCCTTGGCCTGATTAAGCTTAAGAACGGCTTCTTCTAATTGCTTTAACGCTTTCTTCGCTTCTTGCTCAGCATCTTGTGATTTCTCTAAAGCTTTTTGAGCCTTCTTAGACGCTTTCTTAGCCATAGCCGTTGAATTTTTAACGGCTTTTTGGCTTTTCTTAATCAGCGTTTCTAGCGTATTATTTTCTTTCATGTGTACATCCTATTTTAGAGATTCAAGTAAAAATTACTTATTATCGTTATACAAATTATTTGGAGAGCCAACAATCAAAGGGTCGGGGGAACCAACAACACGATCGTCCTTACCAGGATAATCTAACGTCGACAAAAAATGACGCATGCAATTAATTCGACCGCGCTTCTTGTCATCAGAACGAATGATAGTCCACGGCGCATCATTAGTATGAGTATGGAACATCATATTATCTTTGGCTTTGCTGTAATCATCCCAGCGCTCTAAAGAAGCCATATCAATTGGGCTCAGCTTCCATTGCTTCAGTGGATCTTTTTGACGAGATTTAAAACGATTAAACTGCTCAGTGCGGCTAGCCGAAAACCAATACTTAAAAACAATAATGCCGCTATTAACCAGCATGCGCTCTAAATCTGGAGTCTGTCTTAAGAATTCTAAATACTCCTGATCGCTACAAAAGCCCATAACCTTTTCAACACCAGCACGGTTATACCAAGAGCGGTCAAAAAGAATAATTTCACCCTTGCTCGGTAAATGCTGAATATAGCGCTGAAAATACCACTGATTTCGCTCTCTAGCGTTAGGCTTCTCTAAGGCAATGACATGAGCACCACGAGGATTAAGATGCTCCATAAAACGCTTAATCGTACCGCCTTTACCGGCGGCATCACGACCTTCAAATATAATCACGACGCGTTGCTTGGTTTCTTTCACCCAATTTTGCATTTTCAGCAGCTCAATTTGCAACTCATGTTTCTGTTGCTCATAGTCCAGCACATCCATCTTCTTTTCGTAGGGATAACTGCCATCTGCATTCCACGGAATTCTTTTATTCTTCGCATTAAGATCAAAAATAATTTTATTGTCTTTTTTAGTAGCGTTGTTCGGTTTGTTTTTACTATTTTTACTCACGCTTTCTCCTGCTGAATCTGAAGTGATAAATATTAACGGCTGGTGAGTAATGCACCCTGTTAGCCTGAATCCTATGTTATTGATTATGGACGCATACTTAGTATAATGAAAATCGTATTAACTTATCCTTGGAATAGCTTTTAATTATCATGATGAACCTCACCCAATTAACACTATTTCGCGACATCGCAAGAGAACTCAGCTTCGTAAAAGTTGCACAGCAAAACCACATCTCTCAACCTGCGGTGAGTGTTCACATAAAAAAACTTGAACATGAGCTAGGCAAAAAATTACTAACGCGTACACCTCATAATATTCAGCTAACCCCAGAAGGGGTCATCATCCTTGCAGACGTCAAAAAAATTCTATATCTATGCGACAATCTTAAAATAAGCTCAAACTATCAGCACGAAACGATGGAAGGCAACATACGAATTGCCGCCATTCACAGTGTTGGCATGTATGAAATAGGCGACTTCCTTTCAACGTTCATGAAATCTTATCCAAAAATACACATACACTTAGAGTTTAGACGCTCTGATGAAATTTATTCGCTGCTATTGACAGAAAGAATTGATATTGGCGTAGTTGCTTATCCAGAAAAACGAACCCGTATTGAAGCCCTGCCACTAGGCCAAGACGAACTGGTTTTAATTGTTGATAAAAACCATCCTCTGTGGGGTAAAAAATCAATCAAACTAGAAGACATCAATAACGAACCTTTTGTCGCCTTTGAAGAAGGAATCCCTACCAGAGAAGCCATTGATCAGATGCTTATAGAGAAGGGCGTAGATATAGACATTAGAATGACGAACGATAATATTTATACACTCAAAAGAGTCGTTGCTGCAGGCATTGGGGTATCAATTGTACCAACCGGTTCCGTTGATGAAGAAGTATCGAACGGCCTGCTTTGTCGAGTGAAAATTAGAGATATTAATCTATATCGTCCGCTCTCGTTATTAAAATTAAAGAAAAATGCTCTAAGCCCACCCACAGAATTATTTGTTGAGCAGCTTATAAAATTTAATGCTTAGATATGTTGATGCTCAGATATTTAAACATCGATGGGGCTAATAACTCAGCGGCCTCCTGGATGATTAATAAAGTTTAGTAAGTAAAAGGGGTTCGCCTATCAGTATTTTGATCTATTCTTAAGTTATTGAAAAATATAAGAAATATTGCTGAGATATTGAGGTGCCCTGATAAGCGAATAGGCTATGAAAGTGATATCAAATTGACAAAAGCGAACAGTAAATATAGTGTTGTTTAAATTATTAACAGGGATAGTCGTATGATCTTAAAGGAATTTTCCTCTTATTCGCCTTTCCCAGATATAAGGGGTTATGCGAACTCGGTTCGTATAACTCACTGT